>ENA-ORMR01001209-ORMR01001209.1-human-gut-metagenome-genome-assembly--contig:-NODE-1209-length-20750-cov-5.909012_pt1 | contig 20750 bp, 17 predicted proteins | sample MGYA00242107_ERZ509003 | MGnify/ENA primary metagenome ERZ509003 (study PRJEB26280, sample SAMEA2338699) | human gut metagenome | biome: human gut; feature: human-associated habitat; material: faeces... | reverse complement strand
TGAGGAGGTTGTTCGCGGAAAGCATGAGGAATCTTGCCTCTGCCTGAGCCTCTGCCGAAAGCGGAACGTGAACAGCCATTTGGTCGCCGTCAAAGTCCGCGTTAAATGCCGTACATGCAAGAGGATGAAGCTTGATTGCCCTGCCCTCAACAAGAACCGGCTCAAATGCCTGAATACCGAGGCGGTGAAGTGTGGGCGCACGGTTAAGCATAACCGGATGATCCTTAATAACAACCTCAAGAGCATCCCATACTGCGGGATCCTGAGCACGCTCAACCTTTTTTCTTGCAGATTTAATATTTGAAGCCGCACCTGTGGCAACAAGGCGCTTCATAACGAATGGCTTAAACAGCTCAATTGCCATTTCCTTGGGAAGGCCGCACTGATGCATTTTGAGTTCGGGGCCTACAACGATAACGGAACGGCCGGAATAGTCAACACGCTTACCGAGAAGGTTTTGACGGAAGCGACCCTGCTTACCTTTAAGCATATCGGAAAGAGATTTAAGCGGGCGGTTGCTGGGGCCTGTTACCGGGCGGCCTCTTCTGCCGTTATCGATAAGGGCATCAACAGCCTCCTGAAGCATTCTCTTTTCGTTTCTTACGATAATATCGGGTGCGCCGAGCTCAAGGAGCCTTTTAAGGCGGTTATTTCTGTTTATAACTCTTCTGTAAAGATCGTTAAGATCCGAGGTGGCAAATCTGCCGCCGTCAAGCTGAACCATGGGGCGGATATCCGGAGGAATTACCGGAATAACATCCATAATCATCCATTCAAGTTTATTGCCGCTCTTATAGAAAGCGTCAACAACATCAAGCCTTTTAAGAATACGCACTCGCTTTTGGCCCGTTGCCGTTTCAAGCTCTGCGGTAAGCTCGTTGCGAAGCTGCTCAACATCAATATCCTGAAGCAGCTTTTTAATGGCTTCCGCGCCCATGCCGGCTTCAAAATCATCCTCATATCTTTCGCGCATTTCGGCATACTCTTTTTCGTTGAGAATCTGCATTTTCTCGAGCGGGGTATCGCCGGGATCGGTTACGATATAAAGCGCGAAATAAAGCACTTTTTCAAGATAGCGGGGGCTTATGTCAAGCACAAGGCCGAGGCGGCTGGGAATTCCCTTGAAATACCAAATGTGGGAAACGGGAGCTGCAAGCTCAATATGACCCATACGCTCGCGGCGAACCTTTGAGCGTGTGATTTCAACGCCGCAGCGCTCGCAGACCTTGCCTTTATAACGAACTCTTTTATATTTACCGCAATGGCATTCCCAGTCCTTTGTGGGTCCGAAAATCTTTTCGCAATAAAGGCCGTCTTTTTCGGGCTTAAGAGTTCTGTAGTTTATGGTTTCGGGCTTTGTTACCTCGCCGTAAGACCAAGCACGGATTTGTTCCGGAGAGGCAAGACCGATTTTTATTGAATTGAATTCACTGTTATTTTCCATGTGGAAGCACTCCTTTATATATAATGTAATGTAGGTTTATCGGCCCGAAGATTATTCTTCGTCGTCTTCATCCGAATCCGTGAACAAATCGTCAAATCCGGAATCCTGGCCTGCTTCCTCGGCTTTTTCATCAGCATCCTCAAGGGTGTAGCCCTCGCTGTTTGAATCAAAGTCGTTTACCTCTGTAAAGGCATTGCTGTCTATCGGCTGAATTTCCGTGCCGTCATCGATATCCTGCTTGAGTTCAACCTCATTGCCGTCTTTATCATAAAGGCGGGTATCAAGGCCGAGAGCCTGAAGCTCTTTATAAAGAACCTTAAAGGATTCGGGAGTGCCGGCAGGCGGAATATTTTCGCCCTTAACAATTGCTTCGTAAGTTTTAACACGGCCCGTTACATCATCGGATTTAACCGTGATGATTTCCTGCAGCGTGTAAGCTGCTCCGTAAGCCTCAAGTGCCCAAACTTCCATTTCACCGAAACGCTGGCCGCCGAACTGAGCTTTACCGCCGAGTGGCTGCTGCGTTACCATGCTGTAAGGGCCGGTGGAGCGAGCATGGATTTTATCATCAACAAGGTGATGGAGCTTAAGATAATACATATAGCCGACGGTGATGGGGTTATCGAATTTCTCACCCGTTCTGCCGTCTGTAAGAACGGTTTTACCGTCCTCCGAAAGGCCTGCAAGCTTAAGACATTCGCGGATATCATCTTCGTGTGCACCGTCAAATACGGGTGTGCACATTTTCCAGCCGAGTGCCATTGCGGCATAGCCGAGATGCACCTCAAGCACCTGACCGATATTCATACGGGAAGGAACGCCCAGGGGGTTAAGGACTATATCAAGCGGAGTGCCGTCGGGCAGATAAGGCATATCCTCACGCGGAAGTATGCGCGAGACAACGCCCTTGTTGCCGTGGCGGCCGGCCATCTTATCGCCGACGGAGATCTTACGCTTCTGAGCGATGTAAACACGCACGACCTGATTTACGCCGGGGCTCATCTCGTCGCCGTTTTCACGGGTGAACACCTTGACGTCAACGATTATGCCGCTCTCGCCGTGGGGAACCTTCAGTGAGGTATCGCGAACCTCTCTCGCCTTTTCGCCGAAGATGGCACGAAGCAGTCTCTCCTCTGCGGTGAGGTCTGTCTCGCCCTTCGGGGTCACCTTACCGACGAGGATATCGCCGGCACGGACCTCTGCGCCGACAGTGATTATGCCGCGCTCATCAAGGTACTTGAGTGCATCGTCACCCACACCGGGAATATCACGGGTGATCTCCTCGGGTCCGAGCTTGGTATCGCGTGCGTCGCACTCGTATTCCTCAACATGGATAGAGGTGAACACATCTTCCATGACAAGGCGCTCATTAAGCAGGATAGCGTCCTCGTAGTTGTAGCCTTCCCAGGTCATGAAGCCGACGAGGATGTTCTTGCCGAGGGATATCTCGCCGTCCTTGGTGCTCGGGCCGTCTGCAATGACGTCGCCCTCGTGAACGCGCTCGCCGAGAGAAACGATTGGTCTCTGGTTTACGCAGGTGCCCTGGTTGGAGCGTGCAAACTTTATGAGCTTATAGTTCTTTATATCACCGGAATCGTATTTGATGGAGATGTTCTGCGCATCGGCGCGGACGACCTCGCCGTCGCCTTCCGCGAGGACGACAACGCCGGAGTCAACGGCGCACTTGTGCTCGATGCCGGTTGCAACGATAGGCGCCTGAGTAGTCATAAGAGGAACTGCCTGGCGCTGCATGTTCGCGCCCATCAGTGCGCGGTTTGCGTCGTCGTTGGGCAGGAACGGGATCATTGCCGTTGCGATGGAGACCATCATACGCGGAGAAATATCGATATAGTCGACGCGCTCGCGGTCGACCTCGACGATCTCGTCGCGGTGGCGGCAGGTTATGCGCTTATTGATAAGGCAGCCGTTTTCGTCGCGCGGTTCGGTTGCAGGAGCAACGATGTAGTTATCCTCCATGTCGGCGGTCAGGTAATCAACCTGATCTGTGACGCGGCAGGTACCCTTCTCGACCTTCTGGAAAGGTGCAACGAGGAAGCCGTACTCGTTTGCTCTTGCGTAGGATGCAAGGTAAGAGATAAGTCCGATGTTCGGGCCTTCGGGAGTCTCAATCGGGCACAGGCGGCCATAGTGGCTGTAGTGAACGTCACGGACGTCGAAGGAGGCTCTCTCACGGCTCAGACCGCCGGGGCCGAGTGCCGACATACGGCGCTTGTGAGTAAGCTCGGACAGGGGGTTTGTCTGATCCATGAACTGCGACAGTGGGCTGGAACCGAAGAATTCTTTGATCGCTGCGGTCACGGGGCGGATATTTATAAGGCTCTGAGGAGTTACGATATCAAGATCCTGCAGGGTCATACGCTCGCGGATAACACGCTCCATACGGGAGAAGCCGATGCGGAACTGATTCTGCAGCAGCTCGCCCACGCAACGCAGGCGGCGGTTGCCGAGGTGGTCGATATCGTCCTTCTCGCCGATGCCGTAAGCAAGGCAGTTGAGATAGTTGACGGATGCAAACATATCGTCAACAACGATGTGCTTCGGGATAAGTACATCTATATTTTCAAGGATAGCTTCCTTGAGAGCGTCGCCGGAGTACTGCTCCATGAGGCTCTTGAGGACGATGCCGCGAACCTTTTCCTTGATGCCAAGCTCCTCGGGGTCGATATCGACCATACTCTGCAGAGGAACCATGCCGTTGGAGAAGACCTTGACGGTCTTGCCGTCAACATCGAGCCAGACCTCAACAACGCCGGCAGCGTCGATCTTCTCGGCCATGTCGCGTGAGATGACCTCGCCTGCGTCGGCAATGATCTCGCCGGTCGAGGGGTCTGCAACAGGCATTGCCAGGGTAAAGCCGTTGATTCTGCCGCGCAGAGCCAGCTTCTTGTTGAACTTATAACGGCCGACATTGGAGATGTCGTAGCGGCGGCGGTCAAAGAACAGTCCGTCGAGCAGGGACTCGGCGCTTTCAACAGTGGGAGGATCGCCGGGGCGCAGCTTGCGGTAGATCTCCATAAGACACTCGTCACGGCTGGTGGTAGTGTCCTTATCAACGGTGACCGCTATGCGCTCGTCATCGCCGAAGATCTCCTTCAGGCGCTCGTTTGTGGTCGCGCCGACGATGGGGTCGGGTGTGCAGGAAAGCCATGTTTCGGGCTTTGTCTCGTCATACTTGCCCATTGCCTTGAGGAACCATGTGATGGGAAGCTTGCGGTTTTTATCTATACGGACATAGAAGGTGTTGTTTGCGTCGGTCTCGTACTCGAGCCATGCACCGTGATACGGTATGACGGTCGCCGCGTAAATACTCGTCATGCTGCGGTCGGTGGTCTTATCGTAGTACACGCCGGGGCTGCGGACGATCTGGGAGACGATAACACGCTCGGCGCCGTTGATTATAAATGTGCCGCCGGCGGTCATGAGCGGAAAATCGCCCATGAAGATCTCCTGCTCCTTGATCTCTTCGGTTTCGAGATTGCGCAGACGCACGCTGACCTTCAGCGGCGCTGCATACGTTGCATCGCGTGCCTTGCACTCTTCTTCCGTGTACTTGGGCTTTTCGTCCATGGAATAATCCACAAAGCTCAGCTCAAGATTGCCGGAATAGTCGGTCACCGCATCGGTATCCCTGAATACTTCGCGCAGACCGGTCTCGAGAAACCATTTGTAGCTCTTCTTCTGGATCTCCAAAAGGTTGGGCATGTCCTGGATCTCTTCGTACCGTGCAAAGCTCTTTCTGAGAGTTTTGCCGTAGAGAACGTCTTTTGGCATTCGTACACACTCCTTAATCGTAATTGAGAACGCCCGGGCGAGTTGTTAGTTTTCCTCGTTCCGGTGTTGTATTTACGTTTGGTTGATGGTATATTGTGATTGTAAACACTGGGGTGCCAGTCGTTTCACCACAAGATAACATAGCAAGTTATTCTATCATTGTATATATAGCTATGTCAAGAAATATTTTGTGAAAAATGAATTTTTCGGCGGCTGTCATAATCGATGGCCGCCTTTTTTGTACGAAACGGAGGTAAAATGAGCTTTTTCACCGTTATATCGCTCATAGTCATTTTTGCTCTGGCAATGCTCCTTTTACGGCGCGGAGGCATTTTGAGCGACAGGCCGCTGCTTATCTGTGCGCTCGTTCTCTGCGCCGCGGCGATGGTCATCCGCGCAGTTTATTTTAATATTGAAAGCGACGACTACACTACCTTCCTCGCACCGTGGACACAGTTTTTCCGCGATAACGGCGGCTTCAAGGCGCTCGGCTTCTTCCCCGGCAACTATAATCCGCCGTATATGTACTTTCTCGCGGCGTTTTCGTATTTCGGCATCTCGGAGCTGTATCTTATAAAGCTGCTGTCGGTGCTGTTTGACGTTTTGCTCGCATGGAGCTGCATGAAGCTTCTGTCCCTGTACTCCGGCTCGAAGGCAAGTCAGCTGGGCGTTTTCCTCGCCGTGCTGTATCTGCCGACGGTCGTAGCAAACGGCGCGTACTGGGCGCAGTGCGACAGTATTTATGCCTTTTTCGGCATATTCGCGCTGTATCTCGGCCTGAGCGAAAGAGGCGTCGGAGCAATGATATCGCTTGCCGCCTGCCTTGCATTCAAATTGCAGGCCGTGTTCATTATCCCGGTGTTTTTCATTCTGCTGCTTGCAAAGAAGATTCGCTGGACGCAGCTTCTCGTCTTCCCTGCCGCTTATATCGTTTTCATGCTGCCTGCCGTCATCGCCGGAGCGCCGCTGTGGGATACGCTGACACTGTATTTTTCGCAGGCCGGCACGGTGGGTGACGCGATGAATTACAACGCACCGTCGCTCACCAGCATGTTCTCATGGTCGGGAGATACGGCAAAAAGCGCAAGGGTACTTATCATTGCCGCATTTTTGCTCGTTGCGGCCGTTTACGTTGCGGCGATCCTTCTTCGCAAACGGCTTTCCGACCGTGTGATCCTCGGCTTTGCCCTTATCCTTGCAATGGGCATCCCCTATCTGCTTCCGCATATGCACGACCGGTATTTCTTCATTCCCGGAGTTCTGGCTCTGGTGCTTGCGGCGTCCGACCTGCACTTTGCACCCGTACCGATTTTCGCGGAGCTTGCTTCATTGCATTGCTACTATGCGTATTTTAACCGCTATTACCTTGTTCAGCCGCGCATCGGCGGCGAGCTTATGCTTGCCGCGCTGCTGCTGTGCATAGCCTATACAGTTGTGTATGTCAGAAAGGCAAGAAATTTTGAAATTAGTCCTTGACATTCTCGTTTTCTCTGTTATAATAACTCTTGCCTTTGAAAAAAAGCAATTCGCGAGAGTGCTGGAACAGGTAGACAGGCACGTTTGAGGGGCGTGTGTCAACCGACGTGGGAGTTCAAGTCTCCTCTCTCGCACCAAATAAGTTGCCTGATTTGTCTACCGGATAAATCAGGCAATTTTCTTGCTTTTAGGGCGAAAATAGCCCAAAATACTGTAAAATCAACGAAAACCGGCTCTGTCGTGGTCGATCTGACCGCAGCGGAGCCGGTTTTTCTCATTTTCAGGGCAAAAATCCCACGCACCTTTTGGGGCAAATGCACGAAGCAAAGTAGTCGGAAAAAGGCGGCGGTAGGTGGATTTGAACCGCAAGATTGATTTAGCTTACCCGGACGAAGCAGAGAATAAATGGCCAAAGAACCACACAAAAGATTGACCCACAGGCTCGCATGCTTCTTTCCCTCCTTTTCTGCATAGAAATGGAGCTGTAGCAAATTTTTCATTTTGCTACAGCTCCTGAGTATACTTGCCTGTTTAGTATCAGTGGATGGTCTTCTGCTCCTTGACTATATCCCAGAGGATGGCATCGACCTTGTTGTGCAGAACGTCATGCTGCAGACGGTAGATGTTCTCGAGAGTGACCTTCAGGTCGTCGTGGACAAAGCCCTCGACGTTGGTGGCACGGATGCCCTTTTCCGCCATCATCATGGCCTCAAGAGCACCGAAGAGAGCAACGAACATGCGGAATGCGCAGGACGGCTTTGCACCGTCGCAGACGACGCCGCACATCTGTACCTGAGAGGTGCAGAGCATGTCGTTGATCTGCTGAGGAGTCAGGCCGTGCAGGAATGCCACGCCTGCGGCAGCGGCCGGTGCAGCGGTGGTCGCACAGGAGCAGGTGGGCGGCATGTATACGTATTCCTTGGACAGATACTTCATGTAGGTGTTCATGAGCAGAGCGAATGCAACTGCGCGGTAGCCGTCCTCATCGCTCATCTTGCGGTACTTGGCACTTGCCCAGGGACCCATGACGACCATCAGACCCTGATTGCCGCTTGCGGTGCTGACCATCGTGGGATAGTCGCTGCCGCCCATACGGGCATCGGCACCGGCGGTACCCCAGATGAGGACCTCTGTGATCTCATCGTCAGCAACAAAGCCGCTCTTTACGTTGTCCTGCAGGACCTTTGCGGTCTGTATGCCCATGCCGCGGGGATTTTCCAGACCGTCCTTAGCGACGATGTAGTTCATCTCGACTGCTTCCTTTGCGCGGCCGAACTCGCTTATGGGAGCGGTCTTGCACCAGTTGTAAGCGTTCTCAATCGTGAACTCGTTCCAGTCTATGTCGTTTGCGGGAATGAGCATTTCACCGACGGGTCTGCGGTTATCGACCACGACCTCACCGTCTACCTCGAGATAGGTCCAGGTGTGGTGCTCGTCCTCAAAGATAACGGTGGCAACGTGCTGATCGGTGGTCAGGGTGAGCTTGAAGTATACCTGCTTGCCGGTGCTGTTGTCCATGTCGAGGGTAAAGGTGGCGGACTTTACTAGCTCCTCAGCGGACTTTACGTCCTCGGGCGTGACATTGCGAAGGACTTCCTTGCAGGCATCGACATCACCGTTGACTATACCGACAGCGGCGGCCAGAAATGCGCCTGTCTTGCCGCCGGTCTTGGGGATGCCGACAGCCTGAACACCGGTGACCATGAGACCGCAGCCGACCATATCGACTCTCAGTACCTTGCCGGGTGCATATTTACGGGCGATGGCGCCGCCCAAGGCGAACATCATAGGCTCGGTGCAGCCAAGTGCGGGGGATGCTTCCTTGTCCAGAAGCTCTCTGAATAAACTCTTGCTCATGTTTGTTGTTCCTTTCTTTTTTTAATTATATCAGTTTATAAGTTTTTTTGTTATCAGAACCTGCCGGTCTTCGCGTAGCGGCTGATCTCCTCGATGGTCTTGCCGGAAAGTCCGAGCTTTTCGGCGGTGCGGCCGTTTACAAACCAGTCCGTATCGTGTGCAACACCGATGAGCGTTATCACCGCGTCCATGATCGGCGTCTCAATGCCGAGCTGGTCAGCGATGGATGCCCAGCAGACGAGGGCGATGGGAATGTCCTCGGTGAGATAGCGGTAGTTTATATCGTTCGGGCCAGCAATGGAGGTCAGCGCATGGCAGCCGTGTCCCATGGCGTACATGGGCTCCCAGGAGTCGATGGTATCCACGCCGGCAAAATCCTCGAGTGCGTGGATCTTGTAGCCGAAGGCCTCACCGATCCTGAGCCTCTCCTTGTTCAGAAGCACGTCGATCTTGAGTCCGGAGGGCTGGAAGCCGTGCTCATACAGGAAGAAGGTGAAATCGGGCTTCTCGATATTGCTCAGATTGACAAGGCAGGGACCGGGGTGTACCGTCGGGTTGACGAGACTCAGACCGCACTCCAGAACGTCCTCGAACTTGCCGGGGAACTCGTAAATGTCAGCGATGATCCGGTCGTAATATTTGTCCGCTGCCGACGCAGGGAAGAATGCGATCGGTGCCAGATGGCGCTCAAACATGCGAACCTTACCCGGCTCCACTCTTCTGGTGCTGAACGGAGGTATCGTTGACTCTACGAAAACGGGACAGGTATCGTCGTCGCCCCAGACGTTTTTGTAGATGAGAGACGCCATGCAGCCGTTGAAGGTGATAACGATCTGATCCGCAGTCGTATGTCCCTTGAGAAGCTTTGCGTATTCCTCGTGGCGATTGCCCGGTACGCATATGAAGATGTAGTCCGCGCCGCGGACAGCCTCGTCGATGTCGGAGGTGACGACATCAATAGTCTCCTTTGCCTCGAATGCACCGGTGCATTCTATCTCGTGAGTTTCCGCAATGAAGCGTATACGAGAGAAAAGGTACTGCGGAGCAAACAGGCGAACCTCGTGCCCACGGGCCTTCATATCGACGGAGATCGTCTGAGCTATGTTACCCGTTCCTAAAACCGCTATAGTCTTCAAGATATCACTCTCCTTATTATTTTTCAGATACCGTCTGAAAGATTGACCGGCTGTCTGCTCCGGATCACTGCGGCGGAAGACGGGCAGGCTCTTGCCGAGGCAGGAAGGGGAGACCCGCAGACCGGTATTTCGTGTAAGCCGAGCAAAGGATAATGCAGTCAATATAGTGGACAAATTTCGACCGAATTCTCCTATGTGAGACCATATTATCACTGTCTCCTGTCATTGTCAACAGAAAATTTACTATATGAGAAAAATAATCTGTGCAATCTCAAATAAGAGATTACACAGATGTACTTTAAATATTAACCTGTTTAAGAAATGCGCCTCAGATCAGGAGAAAACAGACGAGAGCGTCGCTCTGACCGTTGTTGATGTAGCCGTGCTCCTCATGCGAATCAAAATCTATACCGCAGCCTGCCTCCATGTGATATGTGTTCGAGCCTATAACGACATCCAGCTCACCCTCGAAAACGATGCAGTATTCCTTTCTTGAGCTCTCATGGATAAACATGGACGGCTGGTAATGGTAGCCGGCGTTGAAGCGGCCGTAGAAGACCTGAATACCGTCAAGAGGGGAGAAGGGGAAGATATTGTAGAGCTGAAAGCGTCCGTCGGTATCTATCAGGGGGGTCATTTCGGCGATGCTTTTTACGGCATATCCGCTTTCTGCATCACCTGAGAGCGCGTTGAGAGTTATTTTCAGACCGTTTGCTAGCTTCCAGACGGTGGTGATGGTCGGCACGGATTCGCCTCTTTCTATCTTACTGATCATCGCCTTGCTGATACCGGTGAGCTCGGATACATCGCTCAGATTTAAGTTACGGCTGTCCCTTATTGCCTTCAGGCGTTCGCCAAGTGCGGAAAAATCATTCATTGGTATACCTCTTAAAGAATAGATGTGCTCTGACTGCGGCTGGATCGGCTGATCGCACTGCATTATCATATATGAACATTATTTATTACTTTTTTCATTATATTAGATTTCCGATTTTTATGCAAGCAGAATGCTTAATAAAAACTATCTAAAAAATGCGATCTGATACCGGCGTGATTTATAACAATTACAGATTTTTTCCTGAATTAAAACGGTTTTTCTGTTGACAGAAGAAAACTAATAGTATATGATGGATTTATCAAGCCGAAATTACATTATAGTGGACTAATCACTGAGTTCTCTTTTCAGTCATTCATCTTCGCAGGGGCAAGCGGGGATGGAGCCGGTCTTCCTATTATTAATGATTGGAGAAAGAATTCTAATGGAAAACAAAAAAATGCGCCCCGGTCTTCTTATAACCTTTGCAGGTGCTCTGCTGGCTTATCTCATAGGCTCGGGAACGGCGAGCGGACAGGAGTCCGTTCAGTATTTTTCGAGCTGGGGCTCCGTCGGCGGGACGATCACCGTGGCTGTTGTAAACTTCGTGGTCATGTTCTGCTGCTTTATGGCTTACACCTATGCCGGACGCCACGGAACGACAGACCTTGCCAGTGTGTGTGAATTCTATTGCGGAAAGGTCGTCGGCAAGATATTCACTGCTTTCGCATGGATATTTAATGCATGCTGCTTCTTCTTTATGATCTCCGGCTTCGGCAACACTCTTTTCCAGCAGTGGGGACTTCCGCTCTGGATAGGCTACGCCATTGCGATCGTGCTTGCAGTCGGAACTGCGGTGCTTGGTCTGCAGGGCATCGTGAACATCATCGGCAAGATAGGTCCCGTGGTCGTGACCTTCCTCTTTATACTCGGCGTCATTTCAGCCTTTACGTATTTCCCCAGCATTTCCAACGGCATCGAGCTGATCCGCTCCGGTGAGGTCAGCGTTCTTCAGGCGGGTGCAAACCCCGTGCTGGCGGGTCTCTCCTTCGGCGGATGCTCTATCCTCCTTGTTGCCGCATATATGTCGAGCATCGGCAAGGAGCTGAGCGGCTATAAGAAAAAATACACCACCGTCATCTGCATCATCGGCGCAGCCGCCATCTCAGTGACCGTCGCCATCCTCGGCCTGTGCCATCTCGGAAACATTGCAGAGTCATCTCAGGCAGCCATCCCCAACCTCCTTATCGCAAATCAGGTCTTCGGCTCCGCTTCCGGCATCCTCGGCGCAGTCTTTGCCGTGATCATTCTCCTCTCGATCTACAGCACCTTCTGCCCCATGCTCTGGACCTGTGTTTCCACCTTTATTAAAGACGAGAAATCCGTAAAGTATAAGCTCGCCTGTGTTCTTGCCGGCATCGGCGTGTTTATAGTGGATATGTTCATCCCCTACGCCACCCTTGTCAACATCATCATGACCTACTGCGGCTATACCGGCGGCATCGTATTCCTCGTGCTCACCGTCAGATGGCTCATGGTGAGAAATCAGGACAAGAAAAAGATGGTGTCAGAGTAAGCTCCCGAACGCGACATCCTTTTTTTCCAGCTATCCTTTACAGTCCCCAGCCTTCCTCGCGTGATCGGTGGATTGTGGCGTTACCCTGAGTGTTTAGACGAATGAGAGAGCAGCCCGCTGGTGTACTTTTGGGGCAAATACCCTGCCTCTACGCACCGTTTGGGGCAAATCAGGCAATTTTCTTGTTTTCAGGGCAAAAACGGCCCAAAATACTGTATAATCAGAGAAAACCGGCTTCGGAATGGCAATCATAGCCAGACCGGGGCCGGTTTTTTACGTTTTCGGACCAAAAATCTCGCGCACCTTTTGGGGCAAATGCACGGAGCAAAGTAGTCGGAAAAAGTTAGCGGTGGGTGGATTTGAACCAGAAAAGGTTCGACTCCTGTACCCTGCTCCACTAAAGGCCTCACTTTTGTCTACCACGATAAAAGTGAGGTTTTTGCAATATTTCATACAAAATGAGCGAAAATCAAGCAAAATACGGGTAATTCAGGGTCTCGGGGTGGTCAATTGGATTGCACCGAGGCCCTTTTTTCGCTTTCAGAGCCGAAAAATAGCTAAAAATGCTGGTTGGGGTTGCTGCAATAGGATAAGCAATGGTCGAGCAGTATGCGACAGTCATCATGTCAACGAAGATGTGTTAGAGGCAACTTACCTCACCGCAATGCGAAGGCTCGTCGATAGCGCTGAAGAAGTAGTGGAGGCGGTGAGGGACGGCGCTGAGCTCGCACTGGAACCGGAAAACAAAGCAGCTATGGATAGGATCGATGAAGAAACCATTCAGCTGCAAGAAGCCGCGCTCGCACTGCACAAAGCAAAGCAGCGGATTGAAATCGGGTCGGTAGAATATGCATCACGGGTCAAAGAGTACAGTGAGCGGATGAAGGAACTGGAGGCAGAGCGCAACGAGCTGCAATGAACGGCAGCCAAATATGCTGAGGTCAGGCTGTGGCTCGATACATTCATAGAGCAAACGATGCAAAGTGATACGCTCACCACGGTTGACGGCACAACCATGAAAATGCTCATCGACAGGATACACGTCAGGAACGACGGCATTGTGGTCGAATTCAAATGCGGCGTGGCAATCGAGCAGGAATACGTGAAATGAGAAAACGAACCGCCGGTGGGAAAAGCACAACCCGCTGGCGGTTATCTTTTTGGCGTTTTTCCATAGGTTTTCGTATCATTACGGTGCTCTTTCACAAAAAGCAGTCCGTCCGTCAGGATGGGCTGTTTTTTTATAAAAAAAGGAGACTTGAACTCCCGAGGGCACTTGGAAAGGTCCCGGCGGAAAAGCGGCATGCTGCTTATCTTATTGTACCTTATCGCAAGTTATTGCACCTAATCGATTTTGGAAAAAAGACTTCAGCCCAGTGAAGCAAAAGGAGAAAATGAGGTAGGTCTTACATCTTAAGACCTACCTCAAATCTATCGTCTTCTCTACAATTTCATAGCTGAAAAATCAGCTATGATTCCTGTCAAAATAACTTTTTCTGAACTTACTTGGAGATTCGCCAACTTCATTCTCAAAAATTTTGCTAAAATGAGATGCACTTTTGATCCCTACCATTTCCGCAACTTCTGCAATGCTCATATCCGAACTCTGAAGAAGAGATTTTGCATAAAAAATACGCATGGATCTTATATATTGCACAATGTTAATACCCATATATGTTTTGAAGTATCGGCTCAGGTAGGATGGATTTACCCAGAAACGTTCGGCTATAGAGGATAATGTTAAGCTACTGTTCTGATAATTTGAATTAATATATTCAAGTATATTTTTCAGCATGTAAGGGATATCTTTGAAAACGTCATTATATACTGCATTTCTAACTATCTCAGGATAAATACTGCCGCAATATCGTCCGATTTCAAGAACTATCAGTTCAGAAATATCAGCAATAAAAACATCTTGAAAATTCTGCTTATTCTCACTCTCCGCCACTAGCATGTACATCATCTGTTCTAACCGTTCAAGATGCTTCCCGTGGAAATGAAGCACCGGCATCAAGAGATTTTTTTCGAAAAGGACAAGAGGATTCCAATTAATATCTCTATACTGTAAATAGTCAGAAAACTTTTCGGACATAACAATGGATATCAGCTTAAATTCCTCCGGTCCTTTTGGCTCTACCCTATGTGGCTGATTTGGTTTGATAACAAGTACATCACCTTTTGTTAGTGAATATGTAGTTTCTCCGAGACTTACGCAAAATTCTCCGGAAAAGTCCAGCATAAATTCATAATAAGAATGGCTTGACCAGGCTGCATTATATTTCCCGTTTATTGTTTCAATATATACGGAAAAGAACTCTGCTTTCTGTAAAAATGATTGCTGAACTTTCATTTCTATCTTCACTCCAAATCAGCATGCGGTTATCCCATCGGTTCTATCAACAGTAACCAAACAGTCTCGGCAGGAACAGGCTCAAATCGGGCACATATGTAGTAATAATCAGAGTCGGCAGCCATGCAAACAAGATAAGTCTCATGGTATGCGGCAGCATTTCCTTTACTTCTGCACCTGAAATTTTACCGCCCAAGTAAAGAAGCGGCGCCGTCGGAGGGGTAATATTGCCCATGCCGAGGTTTACGCCGACTATCGCAGCAAATTGAATTGGGCTGACTCCAAGTTCAGTTACAATCGGGAGAAGTATCGGTGTAGCAAGAAGCACGCCGCTTGTATCATCCATCAGCATTCCCAAAAGAATCATAAACAGATTTATCATTATCATGATAACAGCCGGGCTATCAGATATAGAAGTCAGCATTTTCAAAAGCATTTGAGGAACATTGTTCATGGTATACAGTCTGCTGAGTATCATTACGGAAAAAAGCATCATCATTATAACGCCGGTAGTTTTACCTGCGCTGATAAGAGAATCTCTTAAATCGCCCATGGTCATCTCTCTATAATAAAGCATCGCAACAGGAATCGCATAGATGACCGACAGTGCCGCGGCTTCAGTGGTGGTCATGACGCCACCATATATAGCGCCCAAAATAACAAATGGCATGAGCAATGCGGGGATGGAGCTCTTCTTTTTCCCCTGCGTCGAAGCAACAGGCTTACTGTCGACAGACTTTACAATATTTTTGTTTTTGGCGGCGTAAAAAAGATTTACCGTACTAAACAAGATTACAAGAATGATACCCGGAATTATGGTTGCAAGGAAGCAGGCTAAAACGGATTGCCCTCCTACCCAGCCATACAGTATCATAGACATGCTTGGCGGTATCAGCAGGCCCAAAACCGCACAGCTTGAAATGAGAGAACCTATAAATCCTTTTTCATATCCGTTTTCTTCAAGCCTCGGAGACATTATAGAGCCTATACATGCAATAGTAGCGCCGGCGCTTCCGGATATAGCACCGAATACTGCGCTGGATATGGCAGTAACAATGCCAAGCCCGCCTTTAATTTTGCCGAAGCCCAGTTTTTCAACAGAATCAATCAGTCTTCGGCCTATTCCGCCATGATCAATAACAGCCCCGGCAAGCACGAAAAGTGGAATGGTAAGGAGCAGCACATTGTTTATTTGGCTTCCCCCATACGACAGCAGAAACATCGGATCGGAGCCCGAACAATATACTATTATTGCAGCTGCACCGAGAAAAGTCAATGGGATAGATATACCAAGCACAAGGAAGACAATAACGGAAAGAAAGGCTATTACCAGTATCATCAATTTTCACCGCCCTTCAATATAGCGACACTTCTTATCAGATGAATTAGAACATAAATACTCATCAATATAAACGAAACTATTATTGACAGTCTGGATAAGGCCAGAGGAAGCTTGTAAATAGGAGTGGTCGGCCAAAGCTCAAAGCTCCAGCTGACAAATTGAAACGCCCAAGCCGTTGCAACAATTGCGATAACCATACTTACTGCATACTTTACAACAGCCATTCGCTTTTTCGCTTTTTCACTCTTAAAAAGCAGAGAGGTCATATCTGCATTAATATGCGCATCATCACGGTATGCAAGAGAACTTCCTGTAAAATAAAACCAAAACGTCGCAAATAACACAAGCTCCTCGGATCCACCAAAGTTGATACCGAGTATATACCTCATTATTGCGGCTACAACAATTAAAGAAGTAATCAGCACACTTGTTATTATACAAATATATTCCTGTATCTTGAAGATGACATGATCGGCTCTTTTTAAGAAAGCAATCATCGATTTCACCCTTTCTTATCGAGTCCATAAAAGGGCCAAGAGGCCCTTTTATGGATATATATGCAAAACATTAATGTTACTTATACAGCTTCAGAAGCTCGTTGATAAAATCTTCACCATAGGTTTTGGCAAGCTGTGGCCAAACATCCGTGCGGACGGCTTCTGCGAACATTTCAATTTCCTCGTCAGAGAAGCGGACAATCTTAATACCGTTGTCCTCCATCAGCTTCAGATATTTCTCGTCCTCTTCCTTTGCGTAGTTTACGCTGTTGGCGCACTCCTGACGGCAAATATCCACGATGGTTTTCTGATCTTCGGGAGAAAGCTTTGCAAGTGTTTTTTCACTTATCATGATCTGTGTTACTTCCGGGCTCATCTGATATACATAGTAGTAATCAATGATGTCACGATAGTTAAGATATGCACCTGCAGGAGTGGAGCCTGCAAGGCCCTCAACAACGCCGGTCTGAAGAGCCGCAAAGGTGTCGGAGGAAGCAATGCTTGTTGTGTCGAAGCCCATATATTCGCAGGGGAGAATATAGCAGTCCATAGCGGCAGTGCGGATAACGGTATTCTTACTATCCAGAGTGTTAGGATTCGATACTTCCTTTGTAGTACCTATACCGGCAATGCCTTCAACGAAAAATCCGCAGAACTCAATACCGTTTTTTGCCTGAATCTCTTTCATCATATTGTCAAGAGAGGAGCCTTCTGCAAATATTTCCCCAAGCTGATCATAGCTGCTCGAAAGGTAAGGGAAATAGCCGACAGCAGTTCTTGCGTCATAGGTCTCGGGAACAGATGAGTGCGCCATATCAATGCTGCCCATCATAAGCTCGTCATAAACCTGAGACCAGTCACCCAACTGGTTTGCGGGATAGATGTCTATGAGAACTCTTCCCTCGGTTTTCTCTTCTACAGCCTGCTTGATATTAAGAGCAACCTGATATGAGATATGATCCTTATTCTGCATAGTCGAATATCTGAGAGTAATGGGTTTGCTGTTGTCTTTTGCTGAATCTGTATCCTTACCGCACCCTGTAAGTGCAATCATGAGTACTACTAAGGATAATAATAACAAATAAACTTTTTTCATTCTTTCCTCCTGTTTTTTTTCATTAAAATTAAAAATGAGCTGGTCTGCTTTCAAAACGCTGTATTCTGCTGCATCCTCCTCCTTCTTCCTCTTGCGTTTACTTATTTATTGTAGCTGTAAATAACCTCCTCCTGCGGCTGACCTTCCCGAACGTAGATATGAGGGAATGAATGGAAGCTCAAGCTGCACCAGAATTCAATTACGGATATTCCTAGTCGTTCACAGTATTCCGAAACGTCAATCCGGCGCTCTCCGTTTTGACCTAAAAGTGTCACCACATCTCCTATCTCAGCGTCCGGAACATTAGTGATATCCAATACAGTATGCTCAAGACAAACTGCGAGTATCTTGCATCTGACACCGTTAAGGAGAACCTCTCCGCCTGCGTTCCTCGTTGAAAATCCGTCGCAGCTTCCAAACGGTATAACGCCTATCACACAATCATTTTCCATTAGCATATTCAGGCATCTGCTGCCGGCCTTGAGAGTTTTCTTGCTTATAAGACGCGAATGTATTCCCTTCAGGCAATCCTTAAGTTTAAGTCCGCATGAATCCTTTTGAGGCTTGGCGTTTGCAAACACTCCGGTTCCGATACAAACGGTGTTATACCATGCTTTCTCATACCTTTGCGTAGCATATGTACTTGCAAGCTGGTATCTGGGAATTTCGAATCCGGCCGCTTCTATGTCAGCTATTATCTTGTTGAAGCACGAGATCTGACCCTCGTTGTACTCATCCTTTTTCGGATTCTTGTCAGAATCTGTTGGGCCGATATGACTGTACAGTCCTTCAATCTTGAACGAAGTTTCATTTCTGATGTACTCCAGCTCGGGAAGCACTTCTTCAGGCAGCAAGCCCAAACGTCCGAGGCCCGTATCACACTTCACCCAAACCTTAAGGGCAACATCCTTTCCGAGCGCATCCGCGAAGGATTTTGCATCTCCGGGCTTTACAAAGGACGGCATCAAATCATATTTTACGAGCAGATCCGCGGTCTCAGGGAAATTATGAGCGAAAAGCTGTATAGGCTTGTCTATTCCATGCTTTCGCATTTCAATTGCCTCATACATATTGCCGGTTGCAAATCCGTATATATCCAGCTCATTTATGGCCTTAACAATCGGAAGCATACCATGACCGTAGCCGTTACCCTTCGCCGCGACTATTATCTCAACATTGTTACCCAATGCTTTTTTGTATTCGTTAATATTATTAAGAATCGCATCAATATCTATTTCCGCCCAGGTCGGTCTGGGCAGATTTTTATAATCAACCGATGAATCAATCAAAACGATAACTCCTTTATTAGCAAATTAGAACTGCTCTGCTATTGCTTCAAATATTATACGTCCGGCTTCCGCGCCGCCGTCAATGCTGCCAAGAGTCTTCTCTCCAAAGTAGGCAGCACGTCCATGTTTTGCCACCATATCTCTGGTGCTTTCTACTCCATTACGGGCAGCCTCTGCTGCATTTTTCAGTCTCTGCTCATCTGATACTGCGGCCTCATCGCAGAGAGCCTTCGCAGCAGGGACAACAGAGTCAAAAAACGTCTTCTCTCCCAGCCTTGAATCCAGCTTTCCCATAATAGCGTTCATGGATTTATGCATGATATTCCCGAAATCTGCAAGTGCAATTACTTCTGTTCCTTTTAGCTGTTTTGCGGCATCTATAAGCAACATTGATATGATCGTACCCAAAGATGACGGTGCCGCTTCATTGAAGCTCTTTCCTGCAAGAAATAACAGTTTACCTATGTCTGCGGTATCGGCATTAGCGCAGCACATATCGGCAGCGGCTTTGAATCCGTTATCCATTGAGATACCGAGATCTCCATCTCCGATTTGCTGATCAATTGAAATCAGATGCATCCTGTTTTCACTCATTTTTTTACTTATCGCATCAAATCCAATAGTCAGCACCTTTGCATCAATCATTTGGAACACCCTCCTTTACTTATTTACATTCGTATAGAATGGCGTAATGGCTTCATCCGCCAACAGACCTTCAAGCTCTTCATCCAACTTAAAAATGCTTATAGACATGCCGGCCATCTCCATGGAGGTTGAATATTCACCTACATGCGGCATTACTATGCTTACACCAATACCACTTAGCTGCTTCTGCACTGCCCTGTAGACTATGTATAATTCCTCCAGCGATGTTGCACCCAAACCGTTTATCATAACGGAAACCCGATCACGCTCTGCTAACGGCATATCATCAAGTAGCTTTTTCATAAGCATATCAACGAGCTCGTCTGCGGGCATCCTGTCAGATAACATGATTCCGGGTTCTCCATGTATACCCATACCGATTTCAATTTTCCCGTCCGGGATTGAAAAACCGGGTTTGCCGACTTCGGGTATAATGCAGGGAGTCAGGGCAACGCCCATGCTTCTGATGTTATCATTGGCTTTATTGGCTACACGTTCAACATCCTCCAATGAGTACATTCTGTCTGCCGCTGCACCGGCAACCTTAAACGCAAATACCATGCCGGCAACTCCTCTTCGTAAGTTCTTGTCTTTAGAGGAGGCCACGTCATCCGTAACACGCACTGCCGCTGTATTTATGCCGTCAAATTCAACTTCTTCCCTGGCCATTGTAAAATTCATATGGTCCCCACCATAATTTCCGTACAGGCACAGCACACCGCTGCCTTTGTCACAGGCTCTTATAGTGTCCGCCATCTTAGATGCCGAAGGTGATGCAAACACATTTCCGACAGTGCAGCCGTCAAGCATACCTTTGCCGACATACCCTAGGAACGTCGGAAGATGTCCGCTTCCGCCGGCAGTAACTATCCCGACCTTGTTCGGTTTGCATGGGTAGTTTGATACTATAACTCTGTTATCTTTATCCATGCTCAAAAGCTTCTGATTGCTTGCAAGAAGAATTCCTTCCAGCGTTTCAGAAACAAAGTCCTCCGGAACATTCAATATCTTGTTCATTTTATGCTGATCCCCTCTTTTCTTTAAATAGAGTAAAAAATTTTATTAAAGTTGGAATTCCCTTTAATTAATTTAATATTATTCTGTACATAGTTTTTGTCAATCAAATCGGAAAAACACACAAAGAATTTAGAAGTTTGAGTAAAAAATGAGCGAAAATCACCTACATTCAGAGGACTGGCGTAGTAGTTCAACGAAGCTGTGCCGTCAATAGAGGCGTCGTCCAGAACCACCTCCATGATGAAGTAATGTAAAAGTATGATGTGACAATCGCGTCCAATGGATACCTACTGCAACACACCGTGGATGCCCCATTATTCACAAGAACCACTGTTTTCAAAAAGTGAAAACAGTGGTTCTTTCAGCGTGTCAAAAAAGTCTGTGACTTTTTTGCACGCTTCAAAAACGCCACATTT
>ENA-ORMR01001204-ORMR01001204.1-human-gut-metagenome-genome-assembly--contig:-NODE-1204-length-20798-cov-44.417346_pt1 | contig 20798 bp, 18 predicted proteins | sample MGYA00242107_ERZ509003 | MGnify/ENA primary metagenome ERZ509003 (study PRJEB26280, sample SAMEA2338699) | human gut metagenome | biome: human gut; feature: human-associated habitat; material: faeces... | reverse complement strand
ATCTGACGAAAAATCCATTCGCCAGCCGACCACCTCATTTGTGCGGTGTTACCTTGAATTTTCCCCAAGCATTGCGAGTTCCGAAGGGGCGGGGGGTGAATAGGTCGTTCCTTCTGCATCAAAAGTGCAATTCAAATTATGCCTGTAAGCGCGCAAAGATCTCTCGCAGCTCCGCGCGGGCATCATCATTGCGGTCAATGCACCGTGCAATCGCGCTCATTGCCGTTTCGCCTGTAATGTCCAGAATCGACTTCTCCTCGCCCCAGTAAAAGCGGAAGCCGTTCACGCTGTAGCTCGGTGCGGCATCGAAGCGGCGAGCGCAGTGAATCGCCTGCCGCAGCTGCAATTCCGCGTCGTTCATGCGCCCCATGCGCACCATTGCCCGTGCGGAATTGGTGTACAGAATTGTTTTCATCTTCCAAATATAACTGCCCGACGTGCTTTCCATGCCATCGAGCGCGCGGCAGAGCCACGATGCCAGCGCAATCGCGTCCTGCTGCCGACCGGAAGCAATCAGGCAGTTCATAGCGCCCGTCGCGGCATTGAACAGGCGAATCACGCTGACGACCAGCCCGCGCGAGAGCTTCGGCAGCGCATGGTCATAGCAGCCCAGTTCCGTCTGGCTGTTGGCAATAGCAATATCGTTCACTTCCGCGACATTGCCGTTTTCATAGCAGCGAATCGCCTCGTCATACTCATTCAGGTGCGCATGATAATTGCCCATGAGCGACCAGATGGATTCGGGGCGGATATGTTTCTCCCGCTCCTGATCCTGATTAATCAGCACCATCGCGCGTTCAGCAAGCGAAAGCGCCTTGCGCAAATCCTCCGGGCGGTTCTGCTCCATGCCGGAATAACCATACGCCTGCGTCGCTTCATAGACGACATCGAAGCTGTTGGGATAGCGGCGGAGCGCTTCTCGTGCCGCGCGCGTCGCTTCGGTGTGCTTCTTCTGCACAACCAGCTGGCGGATTCGCGCGACCATGTCGCCCCGGCGGTGCGCCTGAACGGTGTAACCCACAAGCGCATCCAGCGACACCTCGAAGAAATCCGCCAGCGCAGTGAGTACCAGAATATCCGGCACGCTCTGCCCGTTCTCCCACTTCGACACGGCGGCGGCAGATACATTCATGGCTTCCGCCAGCTGTTCCTGCGTCATGCCCCGCTCCCGCCGAAGCGCACGAATCGTATCATTCAGCGTCATCGCCGCATTGCCCTCCAAAAATCATACTTATATAAGAACATTCGACACTTTTGAGCACTTTCCTGCAAGCTATTTCGGAAAATAACGAGATTTCTGCTTTTGGCGGCTTGCACTTTTCCTCTTTCCGTGCTATCATATGGCAAAAACATCGGAAAGGAGCGAATTTCATGCTTCGATCCGCAAAAGTTACCGATGCGCCGCTGATTGCGGACATTTACAATTACTATGTGGACAACACTTGCATCACATTTGCGCTGGAGCATTCCACTCCCCAAATCTACGCCAATATGATTGTAGCGGAAAAATATCCCTTTCTGGTCGCAGAAACAGATGATGGTCAGTTATCCGGCTTTATTTTTGCCCATGAATTGCGTTCTCGCGGGGCTTTCCGCTGGGATGTGGAGCTGACGGTCTACCTGTGCCCCGGCTTTGAGGGACACGGCATAGGCAAGGCGCTGATGACCAAGTGCATCCAGCTGCTGACGCGGCAGGGCTACATGAACGCCTACTCCTGCATTACGCTGCCAAACGACCGCAGCATCGGGCTGCATCATTCGCTGGGCTTCCGCGACATCGGCATCTGGGAAAAGACCGGCTACAAGCACCATGCGTGGCACGATGTGATTTGGCTCTGTCTCCCGCTGGGGAACTTCGGCGGCGTTCCGGCAGAACCAATTCCGCTGAAGGAACTGCATTGAACTTTTCTGTTCGCTGCATACTGCCCTTCATTCCTAACAGCTCATTGCTAATTGTTAAGGCACCACCGCACAATTCGGCGGCGCGTCTGGCGATGCCTTTTCCGCCATCTGCGGCATGCAAATTCCTCGATTTACCGCCAGTAAACCTTCGGAATTTGCATTTGCATCTGACGAAAAAATCCATTCGCCAGCCGACCACCTCATTTGTGCGGTGTTACCTTAATTTTTTACCTGAAAGGAGCTTTTTCTATGTCCACTTACCCCAACCAATTCGCCCGCATCGGCATTTCCGATGCCGCCGTTCTTTCCCGTCTCTCCGACTGTTTCTCCACCATCTTCTTCTCCCCCGAAAACAACTTCTACCATCCTCACCCTACTGACCCCGATGCCGCCTGCATGGTCGACACCGGCAACAACGACGCGCGCACCGAGGGCATGAGCTACGGCATGATGATGTGCGTCCAAATGAACCGCAAAGATCTCTTTGACAAGCTATGGACGTTCTCTATGCGCTACATGCACTTATCGTCTGGCGTGCATCAGGGATACTTCGCATGGTCGGTGCAGCTGGACGGCAAGCACAATGCGGAAGGCCCTGCGCCGGATGGAGAAGAGTATTTCGCGATGGCGCTGCTGATGGCTTCGGCACGCTGGGGCGACGGCGAGGGGATTTTCGCGTATCGGCACTGGGCGCAGGATATTCTGCGCCACTGCGTGCATCAGGCGGAGATGGTCGAGGGCGGTCAGCCGATGTGGAATCCGGAAAATCACTATATCAAGTTCGTGCCGGGGATGGAAATCAGCGACCCGTCGTATCATCTGCCGCACTTCTATCACCTGTTCGCGAAATTCAGCGACGAGTGCGACCATGCCTTCTGGGCAGAGGCGGAAGCGGCATCCCGGCGGTATATCGCGCTGTGTGCGCACCCGGTGACGGGGCTGAGCCCGGAATATGCGGCATATGACGGCACGCCGGTGCTGATGTTCGGGAAGAATTACGCTTACTATTCGGATGCGTACCGCGTCATCATGAACATTGCGCTGGATACGCTCTGGAATGGGCGGACGCAGTCGCTGTGCGACATTGCGACGCATGTGCAGGACTTCTTCGCGAAGGAGCTGCCGGAAGAGAACTACCGCGCGTATGATTTGGACGGCACGCGCTGGGACGAACCCGCAATGCACCCGGTGGCGATTACGGCGGTGAACGCAGCGGGGAGCATCGCCAGTGACAGCGAAACGGCGGATATGTGGCTGAAGCGGTTCTGGGAACTGCCGATGCGGACAGGGAAGCGGCGCTACTATGACAACTGCCTGTACTTCTTCTCGCTGCTGATGCTGTCGGGACAGTATCGGAAATGGGTGGAATAAGGAATACTATTTCCAAATGAAAATGCACCAAAATGCGCGAGCAGATGGTGCAGATGAATGCAGGAAATAGTATAAAAAACGGCGCTCTGGCAGGAGGATGAATCCTGTCGGAGCGCCGAATTTTTGTTCAGATAAACACGCGGAAATAGTTGGATAGCGTCACCAACTCAATCGCGAGAAAGGGAGTCCAGAGGGTCGAAGACCCTTTGGTGAGGTCAAGGGGCAACACCCTTGGGTTTCCCCCAATAAACACGCGGAAGAAGTATGATAGCGTCACCAACTCAATCGCGAGAAAGGGAGTCCAGAGGGTCGAAGACCCTTTGGTGAGGTCAAGGGGCAACACCCTTGGGTTTCCCCCAATAAACACGCGGAAGAAGTATGATAGCGTCACCAACTCAATCGCGCGGAAGGGTCAAGGGAGGAACTCCCTTGTGAGGTCAAGGGGCAACGCCCCTTGGGGTTACTCCGCGTTGTCCACCGTCGTAGGCATGATGTCAAGGCCAGCGTCGGTGTAGACGATGTTGGCTTCGTCCATCCACTTCGTGATGGCGGCGTTGAAGGTTTCCTGCTGCTTGGAGGACAGCAGCTCCGCGCGCAGGGATTCCTTCAGGTCAGTATCCAGCTCCACCGCGCCGGAAGGCACGTCACGGACATACTGGAGAATATGCACGCCATAGCTGCCGACAACCGGTTCGCTGATGTCACCGATTTTCTCCATCGTGAACGCGCCCGCGGTGAACGCCGCATCCCAGTTGGTGGAGTCCATATGCACGGAGTAGCCTTCTGCGCGGGTCGCTGCATCCTGCATTCCCGGATCCGTGCCGTATTCCTGAATCAGCTCGTCAAAGGACACGCCATCCGCCAGCTTCTGGTTGATTTCGTCAATCGTCGGCTGCACGGAGTCGATAATCGCCTGCTTCGCCGCTTCCACCTGCTCCAGCGTCACCAGCTCTTCGGTCACTTCTTCGCCCGCTTCAATCTGATCCTGCTGCTCTTCGTAGGTTGCCAGCAGGTTCGTGTACGTTTCCATCAGGGTATCATCCACGTCCAGCAGGATATGGCTGACGCCGCGGTAGCCGCTGGGCACATAGTACTGGGGCGTGATGTAGTCCGTGTAGCCATAGGCGGCGTACATGCGGTTCATGTACTGGTCATTCTCATACTGATCGACATGACCCTCGTACTTTTCCTTGTCGGCTTCCACCAGCGAGTCAAACTCCGCCTGAACATCCTCGTCGGAGACGGTCACATCCTTGACGATATCGTCCATCAGCTTATTGTAACCCGCTTCTTCCACGCAGCTCGCCTTGTAGGATTCCTCAGTGAAGCCTTCCGCTTCCAGCGAGGAGAGAACCTCCACCATAGCGCTGGCGCGCTCTTCGTCGGTGGAATCATCGGTGATGCCCATGTACTCCATGCCATTCTGCACGGCAGCATCCCAGTTGGTCTGCGCTTCCGCTTCCACGGCAGCGATTTCTTCGTCTGTCAGTGACAGCCCCAGCTCCACCAGCTTCTGATTCATCAGCTCATACTGCACTGCCACTTCCAGCGCGCTCTGGCGGATGGCCGCCTGCAGGCTCTCGTTCGTCGTGTCGTAATACTGCCCATAGTAGGACAGCATGGACTGATAGAAGGTGTTGAAACGCGCACGGGTGATTTCCACGCCATTGACCGTCGCCAGCACCTCATTCGGGTCTTCCGCCACCGTCGTCGTCGTTTCTTCGATTGCAGCCGGCGCATCCGTCGCCGCGGCATCCTCTGCCAGAGACGCACCCGGCAGGCACATCAGCGTCGCCGCAAGAGCGAGCGCCATCAAACGCTTAGGAGATTTCATGAGCTTGAACTTCCTTTCACACCCGTTTCATCGGGCTTTCTCGTTCTCTATTATGGCACGCTTTTTCCCCGCGCGCAACCTTTTCGCCCCACTTGTTACAGCAAATTCACACTTTCCTTGCATCGCCGTTGCAATTGTGACGATTGGGTGGAGGGGAAACGAGGGGAGACCCAAGGGGCGTTGCCCCTTGACCCCAGCAGGGACGCTGTCCCTGCACCCTGCAAGGGAGTTCCTCCCTTGACCCTCTCGCGCGATTCAGTTGATAACACTTTCAGGCTGTGCCCGCGTGTTTATCCAGCGAACCGAAGGTTTCCAAAGGGCGATCGCAGACTTCGTCTGTTTTCATGCCCTTTGGTCACCTCCGCAGAGGCGAAATCCCTGCGTCAAGACTGCATCAGGCTTGCTTTTTCAGCACCCAAATACCATTCACCGGCATCTCCTGCGTGCCAGACAGCACCTCGCCCGTCAGCATCTCCTCATAGCTGCCGTCCAGCGTGACCTGCTGCGTTTTGCCTGAATAATTCTGCACAAACGCAGCGCCGCCGCGCTCCGTCGCAATCACCCCGGTCGGCAGCTTCTCCTGCATCGCCTTGGGCAGCGAAAGCTCCGCCGCAATCGCGGTGTAAATCGCATCCAGACCGTCCTGCTCCGGCTTTGCCGCCAGATAGTACGCCTGCCCTGCGCCGAAGGCGTGCTTCGTCAGGCAGGGAAGTCCTGCATAGAAGTCCTCGCCGTACTCCGCCAGCACCTGCGCATCATGCTTCTCCGGCAGTTCGCACAGCTCATGCACCGCATAGCGCCGCCCGTCCGGGAAAACCATGTGCTGCACATCCTGCGGGTAGAGCGCATCCAGTTCCGTCGCGCGCACGCCCAGCACATCCGTCAGGTCATGCGGCGCGCCGCCCAGATACGCCAGCCCGCTGTCATCCACCACGCCGGAGAAATACGTCATCAGCAGCGTGCCGCCGTTTTCGACGAACGTGCGCAGCTTTGGGGAGAATCCTTCCTTCATCAAGAAGAGCATCGGCGCAACGACCAGCCAGTACTGGCTCAAATCAGTACAGGGGCGCATATCGCGGAAATCCACCGCAATGCCCTGCTCCCACAGTGCGCGATAGTGCATGTTCACGCTGTCAAAGTAGCGCATGTTGCCCTTCTGCCCCGTCTGCGCGTAGTCAATCGCCCACCAGTTGCTCCAGTCAAAGAGGATACACGCCTTCGCGGGGGTGTTTGGCTTGCTGTACAGGGGCTGCAGCGTCTCCAGCGCCTGACCGACCTGCGTCACATCGCGGAAAACGCGGGTATCGCCGCGCCCATCGTGGTCAACAACCGCGCCATGGAACTGCTCCGCCGCGCCGCGCCCCTTGCGCCACTGGAAGTAGCAGACGCTTTGGCTGCCATGCGCCACTGCCTGCAAGGAGGACAAGAGGTGCATTCCGGGGCGTTTGAGCTTGTTGACGGGCTTCCAGTTGACCTGCGAGGGCGTCGATTCCATGAGCAGGAACGGCTGATTTTTCAGCGAACGCATGATGTCGTGGTTCATGGCAAACTCCGCTGCTTTCGCCACATCATCCCCTGAATGCCACGCGGGATAGCTGTCCCACGAGACAACGTCCATGCCCTCCGCAAGGGAGAAATAGTCGTAATCCCAGAAACGCTCCATCAGGTTCGCCGTGCACTTCAGCGTCGCATCCACCGCCTGAACCGCGTCGCGCTCCGCCATCATGAACGTCTTGCACTGATGGGTGGAGAAGCGCCGCCAGTCGATAAACATGCCGTTGGTGCTGGTTTCCGCCATTTCACCGGGCGCTTCCACCTGCGACCAGTCGGTGTAGCGGTGGCTCCAGAACGACGTCCACCACGCCTGATTGAGATTTTCCAGCGTTCCGTAGCGCTTTTTCAACCACTGGCGGAATTTTTCCTGACACAGCGGGCAGTAGCAGTCGCCGGAAAACTCGTTGGACAGGTGCCAGAGGATGACTGCCGGATGATGCGCATACCGCTGCGCCAGCGCCGTGTCCATCTCCCGTACCTTGCGGCGGTAAACCGGGCTGGTCAGGCAGTGATTGTGCCGTCCGCCGAAGTGGTAGCGCTCATAGTGCTGATTCACGCGCAGGACTTCGGGGTACTTCTGCGCCATCCACGCCGGACGCGCGCCCGACGGCGTTGCCAGAATGATGTGGATGCCGCCGCGCCACAGTCGGTCGATGACTTCGTCCAGCCACGCGAAGTCGTACACGCCGTCCTCCGGCTCCAGCCGCGCCCAGGCGAAAATCGCAATCGACACACAGTTCACATGTGCCTTATGCATCAGCTCGATGTCCTGTTCCAGAATCTCCGGATGATCCAGCCACTGGTCAGGGTTATAGTCGCCGCCGTGCAGGAAAACCGGGAAGCGCGGCGTCGGGGAAGAAGAGTGGGCTGCTGTCATGCGATGACCTCCTTGCATGGTAGGTGTTGGGAGAGGCGCGCCCCAAAAGCGTGGGGCGGAAAAAGAGGGTTCCCAAAGAAATGGTTTGCAGGGAAATTGGTGCGTCCCAAAAGCCGGAATGCCCCATAGCGCGTCCGCAGGCGTGCCCCTGCAACAAAAAAACACAACTCCCTTAGCATGGGAGTCCTGCTGCATCAACAAAAGCACAGCACTGCTTGAAAGACCAGCAGTTTGGTCGCGCTCAATATGAAGCAGATCAAAAAGCAGCTTTGGGGCGCATCTGCGGATGCGCAAAGTTACTGGCAGGGACGCTTCGCTGCCTGCACCTTTGTGGGCTGTTCCTTTGGAGTGGTCGCCCGAGGAACAGTTGGGGCGTTGCCCCAAACCCCACAAGGGAGCTCCGCCCCTTGACCCCGCAAGGGGGGATTCCCCCTTGACCCTTTTTTGACGCCCCGGCTTGAGCGCGCTTCCCTTACAGGTTCTTCAAGTAGGCTTTAATTGCCTCGTCCTTGCTGTCGCGATAGAAATACTCCGCAAAATGCTTTCCAGAAATCGTTTCCTTCACAAAATCCTGATCCAGATCCTTCAAAATATCCAGCAGCGGACGATACGTTACCTTCTTCACTCCGTCCAGAATCTTCTTATTCCGCTGCTCCGGCACAACACGCTCCTTCGGATAGCCATTGCCATGCCCGAAACCAAACAGCTGCTGGAAAATCATCTCCAATTTCAGCTCCGCCCCCCAGCCGAAGTCTTTTGCGAACGGCAGTGCCACACAGTTGCCGTCGTTGATCTGCGCAAACATGTAGCCGTCCGACGGATCCACCACATGCCCGCACAGCACGCCGGGGAACGAGTTGCACGCCAGCATCGCGCCTTCGCCCGTTCCGCAGCCTGTCACGACATAATCCGCCGCACCCGTTTCCAAAAGCAGCGACGCCAAAAGCCCTACCTTCACATACGTCAGCTGGCATTCGTCCTCCGCCGTGTACATGCCGTAGTTCACCACTTCGTGGCCCATCGGTTCAACCACCTTGCGCAGCACGCTTTCAATCATCGCGTTTTTGGCAGCCTGGCTGTTCTCGTTAATCAGCGCAATTTTCATCGTTTCTTTTCCTCCATTTCGTCCGCAGACGTTTTTCCATTTTAATTTTATCACGCGCGCGGAAAATTTGCAACCCGCTTGCCATGCATCCTTCAAAATTTTGCAGGGAATTCTGCAGCGCTTTCATGTGCCTGCGAAAAGGTTACATGGCGTTTTTCCTTTCGCAGGTGTCCGAAAAAAGTGATTAACCAGCGGGTTATTCGCCATTTTCAGGGGCAGAGAGGGCAGGGAAATTATCCACAGCCAAACTTGTGGAAAAGCTGTGGAATCTCCGCAGGTTTTGCCGAAAGTTCCCGTAATCACCCGCTGGAAATATCCACAAACGGTGGAATGTGCAGCCTGTGGATACGGTGGATAAGCCGGAAATTCCACGTTTTGCAGGATTTCTTGCAACTTCATTGCGAAAAAAATCGAGATTTTCTTGGAAAACAGGCAGGAATCCCCCTTCAGGAACTCGAATATACAGAGTCAGAGGGGATTCCCTGACTGGAGCGCAACCGCCGTGTCCACAGCGCTGTGGAGAAGCAGGCTGGATATCCACAGCGTTATCCTTGTGGACAAACCCTTGCAAAATCAAGCGGGAAAGGGGTTATCCACAGCATCCACATCCCCTACTACGACTGCGGAAATATAATTCCCTGCATTCTCTCATGGGAGGGCTTCGCGCCATGCAATTTACTACCAATGTTCAGCTGCTGCTGGACGGCTTGAATACCGTTACCCGCGCCCTGTCGGCTCGTCCGACAAAACAGATTTTAGAGGGCGTGCACCTTTCCGCCGCGGGCGAGCATGTGAAACTGACCTGCTCTGACGGCAACCTTTCTATTGAAATGTCGATTCTGGCGGACGTGAAAGAGGAAGGCACAGCCGTTCTGCCGGGTCGCCTGTTTACGGAACTGAGCCGCAAACTGCCCGGCGGGGAAGTGACCATCCGCGTGGGCGAAAATCATGCGGCATCGATTCGCTGCTTGTCCTCGAAGTCGAATCTGGCGGGCATGAATCCGACTGATTATCCAGAAATGGCGCGTGTGGCGGAGGGCACGACCGTCCGCATTCCGCAGGATAAATTGAAGAAAATGATTTCCCGTGTTGTGTTCGCGATTGCAACGGAAGATAACCGCCAGATTTTAACAGGATGTCTGCTGGAGGTTGAGCCCACCGAAGCGCGCCTGGTGGCGCTGGACGGCTTCCGGCTGGCGATTCAGAAGGCGGTTATGCCCTTTGAACTGCCCGGCGGAAAAGAAAATGTGCGTGTAGTCATTCCGGGGCGCGTGCTGAACGAAATGAGCAAGGTGCTCGGCGACACGGATGAATACTGCACGCTGGTGTTTGATCAGTCGCGCATGACGGCATCGTTCGGGACGACGACGCTTTCAACGGTGCTGCTGACGGGCGAGTACATCGACTATCGGAAAATTTTGCCTGCTTCCTTCCGCACGACGGCGCTGGCGGATCGCGTGGGCGTGCAGAACGCCATTGACCGCGCGAGCTTGATGGCTCGGGAAGGCAAGAATAACCTGATTCGCATGTCTTTTTCGGGGGATACGCTTGCCATCTCGTCGAACGCGGAGTTGGGCGACGTGCTGGAAGAGCTGGAGACGGAACTGACGGGCGACCCGATTGAAATTGCCTTCAATGCGAAGTACATCACCGACGTGATTCGCAACATCACGGATGAAAAACTGTGCATGCGCTTCAACAGCAATGTCAGCCCGTGTGTGATTGCGCCGCAGGAAGGGGAGGATTACCTTTACCTGATTCTGCCGGTGCGCGTGTTCACCTAACAAGAGGATAAAACTGGAAGAAAACCGGGCGCACGGGGAAAAGCTGTGCGCCCATTTCGCGACCAATCCGATATGGATTCATAACGAAAATGCAGATAGAAACCATTCGGCTGCGGGACTTCCGCAACTATCATTCGCTAATATTGACCCCTCATCCGGGCGTGAATATTCTCCTCGGACAAAACGGCTCCGGCAAAACAAACCTGCTGGAAGCCGTTCATTATTGCGCCCTTGGACGCTCACACCGCACAGGATTAGACCGCGAAGTGGTGCGGAAAGGCGCAATGATGGCGGCATCTGGCGTGACGCTGCGCAAAAAAAGCGGCAAAACAGAAATTGCGGTAAAATTAACGCCATCAGAAGCGCGAAAAAAAACGGTTTTTATTGACTGCAAGCGCGCAGAACGCATTTCAGCGCTGATGGGGCATGTTCAATGCGTGATTTTCTCGCCGGAAGACTTGATGCTGGTCAAAGAAGGGCCTGCAATCCGCCGCAGAATGCTCGATATGATGCTTTCTCAGCTGTCAACAGCGTATTTCAGCGCGCTTCAGCAGTATCAAAAGGCGCTGGAGCAGCGGACGGCACTGCTTCGCGAGGCAAAGCGCGGGATAACGCCTGACCCGGTGCTGCTGGATACGTTTGAAGAAGCAATGGCGACACCATGCGGCATCATCATGCCCTTGCGGGACAAATTGGTGAAGCAATTGGCGAAAATCGCGGCGGAGAAGTATGAGCGAATCAGCGGACGGCCGAACGAAATGTTCAGAATGACCTATCAGCCGTGCGTGGCGGAAACGAGCAATCCCGTGCCGGCGATTCGGGCGGAACTGAAAAAAAGCAGGCAGGAGGATATTCGCGTCGGCGGTGCAGGCTGCGGTATTCACCGCGAGGACATCGGGCTGTCGCTGATGGGGCGAAGCATGAAGGTGTTCGCGTCGCAGGGGCAAATCCGCACGGCAGCGTTGGCGATTAAGCTGGCACAGCTGGAGACGTTCCGCGCAGAGACAGGGGAGACGCCGATTTTGCTGCTCGACGACGTGATGAGTGAACTCGACATGACGCGGCGTACGCGGCTGCTGTGCGAAATCGAGGGGGTGCAGACATTCATCACCTGCACGGACGAAAGCGACCTCGACGGCTGCCGAGAAAAACGGAGTTACCGCGTGTGGATGGACAGCGACGGGGAGGGGCATGTTCAGGAAGAGTCGGCGGGCGATGAAGTGATGAAGCCGGACTTGCTGCATGACCCGGAACTCGATGAACCATCCGGAAAATGAAATTGTTCCACGTGAAACATTCGGCTGGCGGGCAAAAAAGTGCCTGCCGGCTGTTTTTGTATAATGCGCTGAGACAGAGCGAATGATGCGACGGACAAAGGACGAATCATCAAGGTAAATTAGAATGAGAATGTGAGCAAAATTCCGATAGAATGCAGAAAAATCAAGCACTTCAAGAATAAAATAATTATATTATCATCACTATACAAAGAACGTCAATATAAGCAGCGCAAAAAGGAATGTTTCACGTGAAACATTGAATCAAATCCGCCTTTGTGGTAAAATGGAGACAGCAAAAACGCAGGAGGAATCATGATGCCGAATTGGACGAAGCAGCAGGAGCAGGCGATTCGTGCGCGCAACCACACCATTCTCGTCAGTGCCGCCGCAGGGTCGGGCAAAACCGCCGTGCTGGTGGAGCGGATCGTCTCGCTTGTCCGCGAAGGCGCGTCGATGAATCGGATGCTCATTGTCACGTTCACGAAGGCGGCAGCAGCGGAAATGCGCCAGCGCTTGGCAAAGCGAATCAGCCGAGAGGCTATCAGCCGTGACCCGGCAATGGTGAAGGCACTTGATGAATTGGAAACGACGCAGATTTCAACGATTCACGCATTCTGCCAGCGCGTCATCCGCAGCCATTTCGAGCAGGTGGGCGTAGATCCGCTTGTCCGCGTGTGCGACGAACAGCAGCAGAAACTGCTCTTTGAAGCCGCGTTCACGACGGCAATGGACGAGCTGTTAGACGAGCGAACGGATGAAAACTTCCTTCTGCTGGCGGATGCGTGGAAGCAGGACAAACTTTTGTCGCTGACGGCGCAGCTGTACGACTTTTTGATGGCACTGCCGAAGCCGTTTGCGTGGCTGGATGAGCATGTGGAACAGCTTTCGCAGCCGATTATGCAGCAGCCGTGGGTGGAAACGCTCGAAAATGCGGCGAAATTACAGGTGGGAGCGATGGATGATGCGCTAATAGCGATTCGTAGCCTATTTGACCTGCCGAATGCAGTGATGGATCGCATGGAAGCACTGAATGCGGACGCGCAGCTGATTTCGGCACTGCAAGGTTTGGAGGGGGAGGCGCTTCGGACGGCGGTTGCGAACTTCTCCTTGCCACGATTGTCCCCGAAACGCGGCCTGTCGGCGGAAGAAAAGGAATGGGGGAAGCGCTTCAGCGATGGGCGGACGTCAATCAAAAAGCGCGCAGAAAGGGCGAACGAGCTGCTGAATCCCGATTTTGCGCAGCTGGAACGGGAACTTCCGGCGATTCAGGCGCAGCTGCGTGGGCTGGCGGCACTGGTCAAACGGACGCATCATCATTTCCGCGAGGAGAAAAACACCCGGAATTGCATGGACTTTGGGGACATGGAGCAGTACACGCTCGACATTTTGGAGCAGCCGGAAGTGCGGGCGCAAATGCAGGGAGAGTTTGACCACATTTTCGTGGATGAGTGCCAAGACGTGAGTCAGGTGCAGGATGCGATTCTGCAGGCCATCCACGGGGAACAGAACTGCCTGTTCATGGTCGGGGATGTGAAGCAGTCGATTTATCGCTTCCGAAAGGCAGATCCGACACTCTTTTTGGGGCGGATGCAGACGTTTTCGGAAGAAGAAACAGCGAGGGAGCGGAAAATCGTGCTCCAGCAGAACTTCCGAAGCAGCTTCCCGGTGCTGGATGCGACGAACCGCGTGTTCCGGCAGACGATGCGCCCCGCGGTGACGGAGCTGACCTATGCGCCGGAGGATGAGCTGATTTGCGGGCTGGGTGCGCGGGAGGACGATCCGCCCGTGATGGTGCACCTGCTGCGAGGGCCGGACATCAGGGATGCGCTGGAGGGGAGTGCGAGCGAGGCGGCTGGCCACGAGGAAGTGCTGCAGACAGAGACGCGCGTGGTGGCGCGGCGCATCAAAGAGCTTTTGGGAACGACGATGCCGGATGGAAAGACGATTTCGTACCGCGACATGGTGATTCTGCTTGCGCAGACAACGAATTTGGCGCAGACAGTTGTCGATGCGCTGACGGAAGAGGGGATTCCGACCTTTTACGACGGCGCGGAAAGCTATTTCAACCTGCCGGAAATCATGGATATGAAAGCGCTGCTGAGCCTGCTGGACAATGCGCAGCAGGATTTTCCGCTGCTGACGGTGCTGAAAATGGTGCCGTTCTCGCTGACGGACGAGGAATTGGCGCAAATTCGCTTGATGCAGACGGGGCAGAACGTGCCATTCTATCAGGCGTTCGCCAAAGCGTGCGGCGGGGAGGATGAATTCGCCCAAAAGTGCCGAAAAATCAGCGAAAAACTTGAAACATGGCGGTTTCAGGCGGAAGTCATGCGGTTATCGGACTTCATTTGGCACCTGATGACCGATTCGGGCTACTACGCGGCGGTCGGGGCGCTCCCCAAAGGGGAAGTACGGCAGGGGAATCTGCGGATGCTGTACGAGCGGGCGCAGGCATTCGAGGCGGAAGGCGGCGTCACGCTGGCGGCGTTCATCACGCGGATGGATGAGCAGGAGCGGGGCGGGGACAGCATATCCGCCAAAATGCTGACCGAAAACGAAGATTTGGTGCGCGTGATGACGATGCACAAATCAAAGGGGCTGGAGTTCCCCGTGGTGTTCCTGATGAACATGGAGCGCAGCCTTCTGTTGATGCAGACCAGTGAGCTGATGCTGCACCCGAAACTGGGCGTGGCGATGCCGTACATTAACCGGAAACTGAACATCTGCCGAAGAACGCTAATGCAAGAGGCTTTCGACGAACAGCGGCGGCTGGACGAACTGGCGGAACGGGCACGCCTGCTGTATGTGGCGATGACGCGGGCGAAGCTGCATCTGGAACTGGTGGCAGCGGTGGCGGATCTTGAGCGCACGAAGTGGGATTTGGATTTGCCGCCGAGCGACAGTCGCGTGCGAGAGGCTGGGAGCATGATTACATGGGTGATGCAGACGATATCCACTGATGCACACACGAAATCCACAAATTATCCACAGGCCTCAACCCCATGGGATTGCCGAGATTGGGACGAACTGCCTCAGAAAACTGTGGATAAAGTAGGGGAGACGGAGGCGGATGCATCAAAGGTGCTTTCGCTTTTGCAAACGGCACCGCCAGAGGGCGTTTTCCCGGAAAAAACGGTGCAGACGGACATTCTGCCGCTGAAAACGTCAGTATCCGCACTGGTGAAAAAACAGGCAGACGCACTGGCTCTTTCGGATGTGGAGGAGGACGCTGAGACGAAGCACGCGGTGGATGAGAACGGCACGCCGCTGCTGCTGTCGGAACTGTCGCGCCGTCCGGCCTTCATGGAGGAAAAGCGGATGACGGCGGCGGAGCGCGGCACGCTGACGCATCGGGCGCTGTCGCTGATGCCGCTGGATGCGCTGCGGACGGCGGAGGATATCCCGACGGTCATCCGTGAGGCACTGGAAGCGATGCAGAAGCGCGGGCTGTTCACGGAGGAGGAGCTGCACATCATCAGCGTGGGCGCCATCAGCGGGTACTTCACGAGCAAAATCGGGCGGCGGATGCTGCAAAGCGGGAATGTCCGGCGCGAGTGGGCGTTCAACCTGCGCTTGACGGGTCAGCAGGCGCTGCTGCTGCAAGGCGTGATTGACTGTGCGTTCGAGGAAAACGGCGCGTGGGTGCTGGTGGACTACAAGACCGACCGCGTGGACGACGAGCAGACGCTGGTGAACCGGTATGCGGAGCAGCTGGCATGGTATGCGCGGGCACTGACAGAAATCACGGGGAAGCCGGTCAAGGAGCGATACCTGTATGCGCTGCGCGTGGGGAAGGCGATTGCCGTGCCGGAGATAGACGCGAAATAAGGCGGGAAAGGAATGTTTCACGTGGAACATCGTCGAATGGACTATCATTTGCACACGAATCACTCGATGGACGGGCGGCAGACAATGCCTGAGCTTTGCGAAACGATGCTGGCGCGCGGTGTGCAGGAAATCGCCCTGACGGAGCACATCGAACCCGGACATCCTGAAGAAGAGATGGACGTGCCGCCGGTGTGGGCGGATTGGTTCGCGGAGATTGCGCGCTGCCGGGCGGCGTATCCGGCGCTGGTCATCCGCAGCGGCATCGAGATTGGGGACAATCCGCTGTGCCGGGCGGAGACGAAGGCGCTGCTGGACACGCTGCCGCTGGATTTCCGCCTGCTGTCGCTGCACTTGGTGAACGGCGTGGACTGCTACGATTCGGAAAAGTATTTCACAAGCAAAACGCGTGCGCAGGCGTATCGGGAATACGCCGAGGCGAAGGCGGAGTCGATACTGGACTGGGAGGACTTTGACAGCGTGGCGCACATCGGGTATGTGGCGAAGTTCTCCATATACACAGGGAAGGAGCGCGCGCTGGTGTACGAGGATGCGCCGGATGCGTTTGATGCGATTTTCCGCCATGTGATTGCGCTGGGAAAGTGTATCGAGGTGAATACATCAGGGTACGCGACGACGGGGGATACGTTCGCGCATTCGTCGCTGATTCGCAGGTATATTGAGCTGGGCGGGGAGAATTTCACGTTTGGCAGTGATAGCCATGATACGGTACGGGATTATGCGGATGTGGAACGGGCGAAGGAGATGGTGCGGGCGCTTGGGGGAAAGTATCAGGTCAGTTTTGAGGGGCGCAAGGCGATATATTGGAAGATATGAGGTTAGGGGAAGCAGGAGGCTTTTTCGTGCGAAAAGTGGTTGCAAAGTGGGGAAATTACGCTGAATTTTTGCCGAAATCAAAGAAATAATGGGTTTTCAGCACTCAAAACGCCAAAAAATTTGACAAAAAGGGTTTATCGTGGCATAATAAAGAGGATGAGCGAAATCAATCCGCAGGCGCGTGGGAGCGCTCCGGCGGCGGCAAGTAAAATTCATTTTGTCCGCGGTGAAAAGCCGAAGGGCGTTGACGGGGGTGCTCATTCTTGACAGAACAGATGACGGTGAAATACTACTACCACAGCGGGTTCTCGGTGGCGAGCGGCGAAACGCTGCTGGTGTTTGACTACTGGATGGGGCGGCAGGGGAAAAAGCTGCCCGCAGCGCAGCGGATTACGCCAGAAACGCTCAGCCACTTCAGCGAGGTGTTCGTGTTCATCAGCCACGGGCATGAGGACCACTTCGACCCAGTTGTGTACACATGGGAGCAGTATGCGCCGGTGACGTACATTTTGCCGGAAACGATGGATGCATCGCTGCATGGGCGGCGGATGGGCGTGGGGGGCGAAATCACGCTGTCGCGGCATGTGAAGGTGAAGGCGTTCGACTCCACGGATGAAGGGCTGTCGTACCTTGTGGAGATGGACGGCATCCGCATCTTCCATGCGGGCGACCTCAACAACTGGCACTGGCGGGAGGAATCAACGCCGCGCGAGATTGAAGAGGCGGAGCGCGATTTTCAGCAGGTGATGGAGACGATGCGCGGTGAAAAAGTTGATGTGGCGTTCTTCCCGGTAGATCCGCGGCTGGGCATGATGTTCGACGCGGGGCCGAACTATTTCGCAATGGTCGTCAAGCCACGGCTGATGATTCCTATGCATTTCTGGGAGCGGGCGGAGGTCATCCGCGAATACGCGCGGAGAAGCCGTTCGCCGCAGACGGAGATTATCGCCATGACGACACCCGGCGACATGATTCTACTTGAATTTGATGAGCTGGAGAACATGACCGTTCACATGCAGTCCGTCACCAGCGCGCCAGTCGCCCGGAACAAGAAGGTGCAGCTGGAAGCATACGACGGCGAGAACCCGTTTAACGATTCCGACCTGCCGGTGGATATGGAGTGATTTTCCTGTCGAAAGGGTTGACAGATGCGCCTTTCCGGGGTATCATAGAAGAGCGGCGCGCCCAATCGTGCGCCGGGAAAGGAAGTTCCACGCATGATTAACAAGGATATGACCGTAGGCGAAGTGCTGCGCTCCTGCTCGGACGCGGCGATGGACGCGGTGGTGAAGATTTTCACCGATATGGGGATGCACTGTCTGTTCTGCCCGCATTCGACGGCGGAAACGCTCGAAGAAGCCGCGATGGTGCATGGCAACGACGTTGAAGAGCTGGTTGCAAAGCTCAATACCGTTTTCCAAGCCAAATAAACACAGACGGGATTCCTTTGCCCACAGGCAGGGGAATCCCAATTTGATTTTGGTAATACGATTCTCGGATTCACCTGCGCATCGTGGCGCATTTTCATCCGAAAATAGTATAATACTATTTCCAGATTCACCTGCGCCATCTGCTTGCGCCTTTTCCATTCTGGCGTCCGCTCATTCCACTTAGCGTAGCGCTGCTACGCTGCGTTTCATTCACGTTAGCCAGAATGAAAAATTCGCTTCGCATCTTGGCGCATTTTCATCCGAAAATAGTATAAACGAGCAAACCGTTGATTTTGCTGGCTTTGCGGACTTTTCCGCAGAAAAAAACTATCAACGGGGCATGTGGATAACACTGTGGATATTGTGGATTAACAGGCTGTTAGCCTTCCCAGAAATGTGGAAACTGTGGATAAGTCTGTGGAAAAACAGTGAACAGCTGTGGAATACATGGGAATTTCCTGTGGAAGGGGTGTGCAAAAGTGATTATTGAGCATCAGGGACAGGCGCTGACCGTCGCGATGGAAATGGAGCGCCGCGCTATCAGGACTTACGAGCGTGCGCTGCTGCTGGCGAAGGACGAGGAAGTTCGCAAGGGCATTGAGGACATTCTGGGCGACGAACGGCGGCACTTGAAGCGCTTTACCGAAATGTGGGACAAGACCGTCAATTCGGCGGAACAGCAGGTGCTTTTGCAGGCGATGGCGGCGGATGTGCTGTTCCGCGGCGGCGTAACGGAAATGGCGCGGGAGGATGCGCTGACGACGCTGACGGGATTGTATCGGTACGCGATGGAGAGCGAAGCGAATGCGGTGGAGACATATACGAAATTTGCGGAGAAGTGTGAGGGAGAGGCGCGGGCAGCGTTTTTGGAGATTGTGAGGGAGGAAGCGGGGCACCTCGCGGAATTGAAGGAAAAATTGGGGGGAGGGTAAGGCTGAGGTCAACAGGGATAAACACGCGGAAGCAAGGGATTTCGCGCTTCGCAGTGCATAACCATGTTACTGGGTTTCCCCGTTGCAGCACCCATCTCATCCAATTTCGCTGCGCTCAGCCGCCGTCCCCAAAGGAGAAAGCTGGGCGTGCAACGTTCCCCAAAACATAAACGAAGCCCCTTGACGAAGCAAAATCCGTCGAGGGGCTTTTGGTTGTCCTCATGGTGTGCAGGGATTGTGGATAACTTTTTTGCAAATCAAAGAATCTTTCGACACTCGATGTAGAAGCGCTTGTCGTGCGCGTGCCCCATTGAGAAGGTCTTGCGCGGGAGGATGCCAAGCTGCTCAATCGCCGGGAAGAAATCCGCCTTGTTCAGCGCAGGCAGCAGGAAGCCCATCGCGCCGTCCGCGCGGCTCAGGCGGCGAAGTACCTCGTCGCCGTGAATGTAGTCAATCGCGGCTTCGGGGTGGCGGCGCAGAAAGTCGTCCAGATAGCGCTGGAGCGTCGCGACGGGAAGCGCGCCGTCCGGGTGGGCAATGAACGCCGTCTGTTCGCCCGAAGCGGAAACGACGCGAAGTTCCTGCGCATCCGCATCCGGCGGAACGAAAGACAGCGCCATCCCGTGCGCGGCGCAGTAGGCTGACCAGTCCGCCAAGACATCCGCCGGATGGACGTTCGTCAGCACGCGGTGAACAGGCTCAAAAATCAGCGCATCGTCGTGGATGTTGACCAGCTCAACCATCGCGTAACGAGCAGGATGAACGGCGGCTTCCTCGGCGGGAAGGGTCGCTTTGAGCTGCTCGTAGTATTTTTTCGCGGTAGCGAGGGAGTGGTTGCCGTCGCCAACGGCGAAGAGAAGCGGGTCAGCGCCGAGGGCATCTTTTAAGCGATTCAAGGCGGCGGCGATGGCGGATTTGTCCGCGTCGGATGTGACCGCCCAGCCGCGTGCATGGCCGCTCTGCTGCATGAGGTCGAAGTCGTAGAGCGGGGAAAGCTGGTCGCGGCGGGCGTAGAGCGGCTCGATGACGGTGCGCTGCGGGTCATCCAGCAGGAGCATGACGTGGCTGGACTCCAGCGGTGCGCCGTTTCGGACGGCAAGACGCGCGGGAAGGCGCGACGCAACGGTTTCCTCGGTCGGGCGAATGAGGGTCTTTGCGCCGTCGTAGCGGTACTGCTCCAAATCGACGCAGCAGACAAGCCCAAGCCGCTTGCCGGTGGACGTGGTGCGCTCCAGCAGCACGAAGCCGTCCGTCACACCGGGGTGCAGGACGTTCAGCGCGTCGCGCATGGCTGCGTGAATCGCGTCGATGCGCTCCGGTGGCGCGGGCAGGTCGCATTCAGGGAGAATCAGGCGCAAGGTGGACGGCTGATGCCCGACCAGCGTGTCTACCCGTTGCCAGTACTCCGGTTCGGACGTGTACTGGTCGCATGCGACGCACGCCCACGCCGTCCAATTCGCATCCGGGCGCGGCAGCAGGAACGTCCCCGGCACAACGCCGATGCCTGCAAACAGGTCATTGCTCATGGCACTTCATCCTTTCGGGAGAAAATTCATCACCTCCTATTGTAGGGCCTTTTGCCGCCGGGGTCAAGTACTTCTATTGTTCTTGAACAGCAGCGTGATGCACCAGATGCCGGCCGCGCCGATGATGGTGTATAGGATGCGGCTGAGAATCGCGCCCTGCCCGCCGAACAGCCACGCCACGATGTCGAACTGGAACACGCCGACCAGCAGCCAGTTAATCGCGCCGATGATGGTCAGCACGAGGGCAATGGTATCAATCAACATGCAATTTTTCTCCTTTCCCCTTCGGGTGATGATACAGTGTATGCGGCGGATGAGGAGAATAGAACGGGGGAGATTTGCAGGTGATTTCCTCTGCAATCAAAAAGACCAGCACCAAGAGAAAATCTTCTCCGATGCTGGTCGGTCGCGCCCATTTGGCACGACAATGTGCGAGTAGTTGGTAGAGCAAGTTGGGGGAGCATCTGCGGACGCGCCCAACCTTACCCCAATTTATAGCACTTCTCACAAAAGCGGTCACCCCTTTACAGCAGGTGTATAATAG
>ENA-ORMR01001198-ORMR01001198.1-human-gut-metagenome-genome-assembly--contig:-NODE-1198-length-20935-cov-5.114320_pt1 | contig 20935 bp, 19 predicted proteins | sample MGYA00242107_ERZ509003 | MGnify/ENA primary metagenome ERZ509003 (study PRJEB26280, sample SAMEA2338699) | human gut metagenome | biome: human gut; feature: human-associated habitat; material: faeces... | reverse complement strand
GAAGAGACAACTCCCTGCTCAATGGCTTCTCTTATCAGATTGCCTTCTTCAAAAATATTGCCGACTTCCGCAATGGCGTCTTTCTGCCACTCCAAAATTGTCTGAACATTCCCCGGCATGGAGGAAAACAACTCTGGCGTTGTAGCTAAAGCTTTCCCCATATTGGCAAGATGCTCCTGCAACAGAACGTCATTGCTCAAGTCCCCTATTTCTTCGCTACTGCGGCCCAAGAATTCCAAGTAATTCCTTACCTGTGTTTCAATAACATCTCTGGAAATAACGCCGCTCTCCAAATCAGATATGGCGCGGGCATGAATTATTTCTTCGAGAATATTGAGAGGATTCGCTTCACCCCTCGCAACAGCAATCGTCCCATCTCTATATGCAGATACAATTTCCAGCTCATTTGCTACATCTTCTATACTTACTTTCCCTTCTCGATAGCTCTGTAACAAGTCAGGGTCTTGGTTAATTACAGCCAAAGCCCTAAGTCGTGCTATAGTTGCATTGTTGTCTTCTGTGGATTGGATTTTTGCTCGGAGTTCGTCAGGAGTATAGCTTTTTATCTTTGCGTCTTTCCCAACACTTGCTTCTATCTCTTCCTGTGCGAAAATATTTAACGCCCTGATGAATCCCGGATTAGACTGCAACGCTTGAGACATGAATGTGCCAGCAATTTCATCTGTAACAGTCGTTGTCTTTTCTGCACCGCTTACCGGGTCTTTCTCGATAACATTAAAGGTTCCATCACCATTATCAGTGATGTTGGGCATAAGTTCCACATCCTTAAACCTTTCTGCATTCTTCGCTAAAAAGTTCAGGAACACTCCTGCCTGTTGATGTGTTATCTGGACATCAGAACTCACCTTGTTGTCTCGAAGAGCCGCTATCAGACGATTGGTGCGCTCTTTCCCATCTGGCATGTTAGCAATAGCTGTTGCTTCCGTCTGGGGGATTCCTAAGGCTGTAAGAGCTTCTGCGCTTCTTCCTACTCTATTGATAAGGTGGTTTGCTTGATAACCGCCTACGGCTCCTAATGAACCGCCAAGCAACACTGTGGCCCCTAAAAGCTCTGGTTGTGTTAAATCTAAAGTCTCCCACCAGTTGCTCAAGGTGTTTTGTTGTGTAAGGTCAAAACCTGCGGAGCGCATCAAATTTTCCAAGCCTATATAAATAGGGTCTGCGGTAACTTCCTGTACATATTCCGAAAGCGCACCTGCCCCGGCGGCTCTTACGGTTCCGGGCAATTTGTTGTATGTGGTTGCTAACTTGCTTCCCACTTCAACAGATTTGGCCCCCTTGGCCGCTAACGCGCCCATCTTTATTACTGCGTTTTCCAGTAAACCCTCTAAGGCTCCAACCGATAAACCATACGCTACAGAACCAGCTTTAGATGAGTTTGTTCTATATGCCTCCAATGCTACAGTTGAACCATAAACCATAGACCCTACTGCTGTAGCTGTTGACCACCCAACCAACGGATTGCCTCCTGACGCCGCCGTTGCCCCAATAGTGCTGGCAGTTACTGCTGTGATTTTAGGTACTTGTTCAACAGCACCCTTAAAGAACCTTCCGACCCATGAAGTAGGATAGTCGCGTCCCATCCTATACTCCTGCTGGATAGCCAAAGCAAGACGTTCGGCTTTGGCATTATCTCCTCCACCGGAAAGCATCAGCCTCGTTAATCCGCTAATATCAGAAGCTGTATCGTCAATCGCCTGTACAAGCCATGTCCGGTTGTCTTTGGGCAACATGTAGGGAAGCATCTGAATGGCTAGAGAGAACGTCTCTCCTTCCCCAAGCTTCAACAACCTGTCTGCCATCTTGTCCCAATCCAGCTCTCCGCTTTCTATGTATTCATCTTTAATCCATGAGACGGAGTTATACGCACGCTGGTAAATGTATTTAAGCGCAGGTTCTTGGTTGAAAATGTTTTCCGCATACAGGTTTAGATTGCCTTCCAAGCTGTCGATTGCTTTCTGGTAATCGCCTCCTGTTTCTATAAAGGAATCGAAAAATCTGGTAGAGGCTTCATTGTATGCTGTCTCCTCATCCTTGTTCCTTTGAAGCTCTTGAGCGTATTTGCTGACAACTCCGTGCATTGAGTCGGTTTGATAATGCTTTTTCAGGAGTTCTAGTGCATACCCTTTATCCATCTCCCCTTCCGGGAAAAAGTTTTCAACAATGCGATTGAAAACATATTTGTCTCGCATAAACTGCGGGGCATTATTGAAATCCCTAATTTGCTCAGCACTAAGTATTTTTTCCAGCTTATTGTTTGTTACATCTTGTGCAGGAACATCCCCAAACAAGCCTGTTGTTGGATTGATATACCTAGTAACCGAATAAACTATATCTTCGTTTCTTTTTATCTTCTCACGATACCTCTCATACTCCGGGTCTATACCATTTGCTTGCAGTTCCTCACGCAATGTCCCTACGGCATCTAAGACTTCTCGTGGAGTAGTAGGAAGCAAGCTAGACGACATCCTTAAATAATCGTCAAGCTTTGTGCGAATACTTCTCTTGTTTCTTAAAACCCCTTCAATTTGTTCAGAAGAGTAAGCTTGAGGATTTGCTTCTAAAACCTCTTCTGTTATTTCAGGTTGCTCCTTATTAGAAGCGAGGCCCGAATTCATTTTCTTTATTTCATCCAACAGGATAGAATCTTCGGGTTGTTCTGAAAGCTCTTCCATGATTTGTTTATAAATTATTCCAATAGGAAAGCAATGCACAATAAATTCCCTGCTCTCCTTGTGCATCTAATCCAGCTTTCGCCGCTATCGCTTTGGCCGAAATCATAGCTTGCACATCCATTAAATCTTTGTGTGGAGCTTGGAGGAAAGATTCATCTGCTACGATAAATCCTTGAGGGGGCGCCCCGGCCCGTTTATATATGCTCAAGTAGTCTTTCTCGTTTGTAATGAAAGAGTTACTTCCGGCCCAAACAATAAAAGCACCATTAGTCGGAATATCTATAGAAGCTTTATTCGATATAGCCGACACTCTAACGTTGTTCGGAATAAATGTCGCCTTTCTTTCGTCTCTGTCTTGCTGTCCAGAAGGATAAACAGAGGCAGAAGATAATGGGTCAATACTGCTGATATTATTCCGGGAGAACGCCTCTTCTTGTGCGAAAAAAACAAGCTCATAAAGCTCTTGTCCGGTAGGAGATTTCCCATTGTGTTCTGCCCTATATTCAGCAATCTTATCAGAAAGGACGGAACGAACTTCGCTTTTTATCTTTTCTTGCAGGAACAGATTGTTCGAGTCCGGCACATACTCCATCACAGCATACCTGTCTTTTGCCGTTTTCGGGTCTAGGTATGTCCTGCTTTTGTCTAAGAAAAACTGGTTCTTCCTCTCTTTGAACTGGGTATTAAACTCTTCCTCCGTCAAATAAATCGGAGTAGTCCCTCCTTGAGTTCCGGTGTAATCCTCTGTCTTGGTCAGAGGTAGTTGGCCGTTATCCCAAAACTTCTCTACCAACTTGTCAGCCTGATTGAACGTTTCCGGGGAAATCTTTTGTGTTACAAGCTTGAGCAATGAGTTCTTGTCGCTGGTGCTGAAATTCATCCGCTCAAGAAGCCGTTCAGCTTGGGAGAGGATGTTGGCCTGTCCCTCTGGCGACTCTTTGTGATAATCCTCTGAAAGCTTGACCGCCCAATTAGACATGGCCGCAAACTGCATCGGAGTCGGCTCAACCTTGGCGCTCATGGTCTTCTTCATGTTGAGGAGGTTGACATATTGCTGGGTCGTCAGCTGGTTGGTGTCCAATAGCTTTTTGGCGACATCCATCTCAAACTCTTCCGGGTTGAACAAAAACTTCTGTACGAGAGAGTCATACGATTGCTTTTGAATCATGCTTATCCGGCCCTGCGCTTGGTTCAATGCGTACTGCTGTTGCTCGTAGGTCAATTCACGACGCTGTACAGCACCATCCCTGTTCACCTCTTCCAGCACACCCCAAGGATTCCTCAATGTTTCCTGCTGGATGATGTCTTGTGTCTGGGCTTGAACAATTCCATTCTCATTCAACATCTTTTCCGCAGGTGTTAGGTAGGGGCTTTTATTTATCTCCCTAGCCAACCCGAAATCCCTGTTGGCCACAGCAATCTTGAACGCCGCATTAGTTTCGTCTGCGGCCATCTTTGATATTCTGTCTGCCGCCATCAGGCCCACCTTGTTCTTCTCCTCTTTCAGCAACAGGTTGAGCCTTTCATTGGACAACATCTGATTGCGCCCAACATAAAACGATTTGGCATACTTGTTGTTAATCTCTGCCGCCCTTGATGTCATCTCCTCCGTATAAGCGTCCAGCCAAACCGCAGGGTTGTTCATCGTGCTGGGGTCTTTTTGAAGCTGATTGAAAACCTGTGTGGAAGCTTCCATGTACTCTGCCTGCATGCGCCGTGACTGAATACTGTCGTTCGTTGTCTCGACTTCCGCTTGCGCCTTCGACCACATTGTGAGTCCTTCGCCAAGGTCGCCAAGCGCCTTTACTCGGCTCTCTTTATCAAACTCATTTCCAATAGGAACATATCTGGCCGCATCATAAGTGGAGCGCAAATAACGGTTTGAAGGAGAAGGCAACAACCCCTTCTTGTTTGCACTACTGACACCCAGTCTTATGTCTCTAGTATCGTTGGTCGCCATGATTAAAATAACCCTCCTATGGATGAACCTATCTTAGAACCTATCGCCATTCCGGTGGGGCCTCCAAAATAAGCTCCCACACCAGAGCCAAGTAGTGAGCCAAGGAATCCACCGGAGGAGCGCTTGCTAGCCTTCCGGGCTTCGCTTGCCCGCCAATCAGCAACGCTTGCTTGATACATTGTGTTCTGCCTCTTTTGTTCCGCTTCCACCCAAGCATCAGCTATTTGTTGCTCGAACTGGCTCATTGTCGCCTGTTGTACAGCGCCTATGGAACCGGAAGTCGGGGCGAAGCCTGTCCTGACTGCTGACACCCTTTGCTGGGCTAGGTATTTCTCCTGATTCCCTCGAAGGCGAGACATGTTTATTCCGGCAATCCTGTATGCCGACTCGGCTTGATTCCTTAACGCCTGTGCCTGATTCTCATAACTGGCGACATAGTTGGCATATGACCGCTTCTTGCTCAAGGAAGACGACACATCCGAAAGAACACTACCAAATCCTTTAAGCGTCGCAGAGTTGAAGCCGAACGGGTCAAACGTGTCATCCCATGCTATTTTGTTGGGACTAGACTTCTCGAACCCAGCTGACGTATCTATTGAAGCCGTTGATGATAAATAACTTGTGTTAGGGTTATATGTCGGCGGCTGGGGCATTTCAGGATAACCTATCTGATAATCAATATCATACAGGCCGTTCATTGGCTCCAATCCAGTCAACGAAGGTAGGAGCGCATTCGTAACACCAGTCGTAGGGTCTGTCCAAATTTCGTTGTAAGCTGGCTCTGCTATTTCTGTTCCACCCCAGAGTTGACCATTAAGAATGTCGCTTCCCCACATCCATGAGGGGAAGCCTGTCAATGGCAACAAACCATCTGCGGTTAGGCCGCCTGTGTCAGCTAATGATAGTGGAATCATACAGAATATACGCCGCTAATACGTTCACCTTTTTAGCATCATCTAAGGAAAAGTACAGCCTTGTATCAGTAGAACTTTGCCCACTCAATACAACATGTCCTCGCCCGTTAATCAAGTTTGTAGATACAGACAAGGAGTTGTTCTTTTCCATAGCTAAAGGAGCATCGTAATCTAAAGCTTGCACTGTCGCTTGAATCCTCGGTGCTCCATACTCAAGTCCATATTCGTTAAGGAATTCGTCAGAAGGAATCAAGTCGTTGCTTTCGTCTCGTGACACTTGATACCTAAGTTGGCTAATCTTAGTGGTAGTGGCAGGGATGACGTAATTGTTAGCATTCCCCATCGGCATCGACACAAACTCTGAAAAGATGTGAAGCCCGAAAGTGAAGTTCGGGAAAATGGATTGTAGCCCTAACGGCGGCATAATAAAACCATCATAACCCGGTTGTGCTATATAGGATACAAATTCGGATTCAACGTTGAATACAATTTTGCTATCGGAGAACAAGCCCTCCCCTTCTTGTGCCTGTTGATAATAAGAATAATTATTGTTTATCGAATTTCCGCTAAAGCAATAACCTGTTGTCGTTCCACTAACTACCGATATGACATCCAGATAAACAGGCTTGGTGTCATCATACTCAATCTTGGAGTTCAATACGGTTGTTCTGACGTCCATGTACGGGAAGTATCCGTATTCCGTCTCATGGGTAGAATCACTAAAACAGGAAACCTGTAATATTTCTTCATTCCCCTCAAAGGCGGCTGATTCGTTTCTTGAGAAGAAAACCTTTATTTTCTGGTTAGCGTTTACAGTTAAGCCACTAAACAGGAACTCAAGCAAAGGAAGCTGGTTCTTGTTGTCAGGAAGCTCTACCGAGTTGGTTGAGCGAGCTAATAATGCTTGTGTCTCTGAATCGTACACAAACAAATAAAACGGCCCCTTGGTTAATTGGCCTAGAGAAGGGTCATATTGGTTCTCAAAAAGGAATGCTGTTATCTCAACAGAGCTACCATTAGCCGCCGGATTATTGAAAACAGAAGCGTCATCGAAGGTAAAATAAAATTCTGATACCCAGGATTGAGTGTCAGCTGGTTTTGTCTGAATCGTAACTTGTTCACTACTAGACGTTTCTTTGAAGTACCCATTGACTAGAATTGTATTAAGCGCGTCTGAATCGGTCGTACTCCCCGTGGAGAATAAATCCCATGACATAGGGTCAAATCCTCCCGCATTCCCGGCATCCGTGTCGCTCGTCTGCCCCGTGGAGAAGAAGTCAACACAAGGATTGCTGTCCTCCATATAAGAGAGGAAGTATTGATTGGCGTTTACGAAATCGTTCTCGCCTTTACCTTTTACGGAAACAATCAATCCTTCTTCGCCTTTTACCGGGTTATTGTAACAGCATACCTGATTTATGAAGGCTCCTTGAATATCGCATTGGAACCAGCCATTGATGTCCTGCACCCGGTTATACAGCAACCCTAAAAGCCTTCCGTCGCCAGTAGTACCCCACCAGATTGGGTCAGGGTCTTTCTGAATCGAATGAGAAGTAATCCCATAATCAAACAAATCGGATGCCATAATCGTCACATCTTCCGATGTGTAGCCATCAATCTGGAAAGAGTAGATTGACTGGATAACACCCTTTTTGTCTCTAGGGATGAAAAACAGGCTCTCCGTCATCAGTTCCCCTTGCGCCACAGAAGAACCCCATCTGGATTGCTCTTTAATAATGGGTACAGGATTGCTTGAGTCGCTGTCGTTCAGCACCCATTCGCCAATGTCTGTTCCTACTATCAAATCCTTAGAGGAAGACAACCATTGAATCTTTTGGCTCTGGTTCGCGCCTATCGTCAAATCCCAGCCGGAATCTGCCATGTCGTCCACAGAGAACTCATTATACCTGTCAACACGGGAAGCCCATATTGTTTGGGGTTGGGCCTTGGTTGAAGCCAATATCAGCCGCCCATTACGCAACGCTATGCAGGAAGGATAGCCTTTTTCTACAGAGAAAGCACACTTGACTAAATCGTTAAACTTGGCCGAATAGTAGTTGGTGCTACTGACATTGGTTTGAGTCAGCTGGTAGTTGCCCCTCCCAAACAAGGAACTAAATGTTTTGAATATGCCATCCAGCACAGGGGCATACATCATTGGCATAATGGTCAGGTTTTGGAATACCGTCGCATCTGTCGTTGTTGAAGTAAGTCTCTTTTGATTAGGCCACACGGCAAAGGGAATGTCTGTCTGATAAACACCACCTCCATTATCAACCTCAATGGACTGGCCAGCATCACCAGTATCGGTGGACACGGTTCCGTTCTCACCAATATAAACAAGCCCAACAAATACGCCCGGAGTGTTGCTTCCCGACATGCTAAGCTTCCTCGGCTGTGAGAAATAGCCATTGCCGATTCGGAAGACTGTGTAGCCGCCGCCAGAAGGATAGCCTGAAAAGACCTTGCTATTCTCCAAATAACTTACAAGAACCCCTTTGGTTGTCGCCACTTCTGCGTCTGTGCTAAGAGTCCAGTCGCCTCGAACGTAGCGGCACACAATATTAGCCATGCGGAAAAAGTTAATGGGAATTCCAACGTTGGTGTCAGTAGTGAAGTTGTATATGTTCCCATTCAATACGCCGTCCGTTTTGTTCATCAGGCAGGAGCCGATAACAATATCCCCCGGAGTATATTCTTTTAACCACTCGGCAATTCGAGTCCCGTCGTTGCCTGTTAATTGCGAGACGGAACCATCAGAAAGGAAATACCTGTCCCCAAAAACAGCGTTGATAGTGTTTAAGGAGACGCTGGTGTCCTCATAGACGTAATAGGGAATATCCGGGTATGTCTCATGGTTCCTACAAAACATGGGACTATCGGGATTAGGTCCTTGGCTTTTATCCCTTATATAGTAGTCGTCGCTCTTGGGATAAGTCAGGAAGTCCATTGTTGTCAACTTGAAGCCGATAACAGCTTTTTCCTGATAAATCTTTTCGTTGCCCTGATATATCTGTTTAATCGGGAAAACGGCGTTGTTGTAATGCTCAATTTTATAATCGTTCCCAGCGAACACTTTCGACGTGTCGCCAAACATTTGAGCCATTATCAACGAACTCCTGTGGTCATTGTTGTTGAAGCTTTGGGTTGGAACCTCTCCCTGACCATAATTCACCTTAATACCAATGCCACTATATCCGGTTCCATCTTTAAACGACTCCTTGAACGAAACATAGCTTTGGGCGGCGTTTAATCCTCCCGGAGTCCCACCAACGCAAAAACTGGTGACGGCCCCAAGAGAGCTGTCAATCTCAACCTCGGATGATGAGTGAGCATAAAGACCTAGCGTGCCGTAAGAATTGTTGCAACCAATGCTGGCATACAGCTTACCTCCCCACCATGTCAGGAAACAATAATAGTTGATAGGAATATTTTGATTGAAGTCGGAGAAAGCAACAACCTGTCCAGAGCCAATCTCTATATCCTCCAAGGGATGTTCCACACCGGATGAGTCAGTAATGGCCCACTTCATGTTGTTTCCACTACCGCTAAAACCAAAGCTGATAGATTTGTTGTCCTTGAAGTTTAAGGTAAGGAAAGGATTTGTTTTAGCATTTAGCCTATTAACGCCATACAAACCAAAACACAAAGAGTTTTTTGTGGAAAGATTCGTGTTTGAGGAGGTGTCAAACTCAACAACATACTTGTCCTCTGCCATCGACGTCTGCGGAAGTTGTGCTGGCTTCGCCGTCCTTGTTAATTCCAGCGGGAAGAAGTCGGGATGCACTATCCACATTTTGTCGTTTTGGGAGACATACTTGATTTTCTCCAAGTCCGTGTCCCAAAAACGCCCATGCCTCTCATTGCCAACATCAGCCGTCCATCCGTTGATGCCAGCCTGAAAAACAGAATCTATCTCAAGATTTACCTCCCATTTCCTCGTCTCGTCTCCAAAATACCCGCATTGGTAAATGGTTGCGAAGGGAGTGCAACCACCGCTCTCATACTTGTTGTCGGAGTGGACGCAAACAATGTATTCCTCGTTGTTGGTGCAAGGGAACTTCAATATCCGAAAAGGATTTTTGAATGCGTCAATCACACCAAAACCCGGTCGCCTCTTTAACATACCAAACTGACGAGGAATAAAGTTCCTCATCAAAGAACAACTCGTCTGGTATTTCTGCATGTCAACTCGTGGGGTGAAGTTCTCGGAAACCTGCCCCCCGTTGAAGTTGAGTTGCATTTGAAATTGCCGGGTATTTGAGGCCATATGTCTGGAAGGTTTTTAGTTTAATCGGGAATGTAGATATAAGAGCCTTGGTAGGGTGCTGTCGTCCCAAACGGATAGCGGCCCCAAGTGGACTGGCTCATAAGCTTGTTGCGGTAGTTGAACCTGCCTCCCGTGTTGTTGATGAAGTCGTTGTCCCGCATCCTGTGCAACTCCCTCTGGTACATGTCCGCTATCATGTTATAGAGTTCAATGTTGTTCGTGATGCGTACACACGTAAGATAGGCCCACCTGATTCCTATGAGCGGTTTTAGCTGGTCAGGTATGCCTTGAAGCGTTGTCCCGTCTGTGGGGGCGGCAATGTAAACCAGCCTCAACTGGTCAACGTTTGCCAAGATGAACTCTCCCTCTATCTGCACAAACTGCGCCTGAATATTCCAAGGCTCTCCATTCACGGATATGATTGTCACCAAGTCGTCAGGCTTCGGGAAAGCATTGTGATAACCAAAGGCCGCCACCTCTGTGGGTGACGGCTCAATGATTACCCTTTTCCGGGCGAAGTTCCATTCGCCATCAATCATGACATCTTGAATAGCGAATGGAAGATATGCCTCTAATGCCTGACCTTCTACTGACTTTTTCCCCGTTTCCGGGTAGCTTTGGATTTTGTATTGGCCTAACAACCCCAAGGCATAATTAGCAATATCTAGGTCAGTCATTGTTTTTTCAGATTAGGGGATGATTAGGTCCATGATAATGGACAGCGTTTTGCTTGCGGCCACAGCGGCGCTGTTCTTGATGCACAAAACAAACTGATACTTCTCTTTGAGAAGTTCGTATGTCATGGCCACACCGTTGACTTCGATTCCGTTATCTACTACCCACTGCGCCGGGTCACAAAGAATCCAAGGCGCGGCGTTGGCGGCGACGCTTGCGCGAACGATTTCACCCACTGTTGCCGTGGCAGTTAGTGCGAGAATGTCTCCACAGTTGTTTACCAAGTTGCCCTGCTTATCTGCGATATACAGTTCAATGGTGTAAGTACCTGCACCTACGCCATTATGGGACATTGCAACCGAGGACAAGTCAATCACTACTCCCGGAGGAAGAGGGATGTCTTGGATTTCCGAAGAGGCGGCAGTTGCGGAAGTCCCTGTGGTATAGGTGATTAGATGTTTCAATACCTGACCACGAGACATTTGAGAGTTCAGCCACGGGGGCATTCCCGCCTCAACCTTAGCTAACGCATCACTTTGAACAATAGCCATATATTATACTCCTTCCTTTGTTTGATTAGAAATTACCGCTTGAACCAGAAACATCAATCTTGAGCACGCCCTTGTCTTCGATTCGGGTCGCACCCATTGCGATTTCAGAGTACGTCTGCCATACATACTGGTTGGTCGGAAGTTCTTCAATCCGAACGAACAGCTCTTCCAGCACGCCAAACGCAACGGAGTTCATCGTGAAGGCAATGAGGGTTCGCACATTCGGCGTGGATGCACCACCGGTCGGGTCGGTCGCAGAACCAAGCGGACGGGAACCGAACGGAAGCATGTCCGCAGTCAGCGCAATGAAACGCACGCCAAGCACGTTGTCAATGTAGCCGCTGGCAATCGGACGCTGGTCAGAGTAAAGGATGTTCGTGAATTCATTGATGCCGTAGAGAGCCGCAAGCTCTTCATGGGTACAAAGGATTACCATTTCAGGGCCACCCAAATCCTGACGTTCCACGTCCTGACCAAGCACGTTGCGCATGCCGAAGATAGTCTTGGCCCGCACAATCTTGTTAAAGGTCAGACCGGACGCAACGTAAGTGCCAGTCCGCACATATCCCACAGGGATAGTGTTTGCCTTTTCGTTAAACGTCACAGGGATGTCCCCGTTCTCACCAGTCCATGCCGTGCCAATGAGGCCTTCAACCGCAACCATGTCGCGACGGCGTTGCATTTCCATGCGTTCGGCGTCAACGATACGGGGCAGAGGGGAATCAATGGTTCCAGCCTGTTGCATTTCCGTGCGGGAAATTTCATGAGTGGACTTAAAGATTTTCGTCTTAAGCCACCTCTGTCGGAACTCGGCCTGTTGCGGGTTAGTCGCGCCATACAGGTCGGTGATTTGAGTGGAGTTCACAGGGTCAATGATTTGGAACCTGCGCTGTCTGGAGTTCATGCCGTAAACCCTCATGAAACGCTCCGTTCTAGAGCGCATCTGCTGAACAGCCGCATAAATCATGGGCGTGTACTCGTTTACAGCAAGCGTCTGGAAGTTTCCGTAATTTGCCATAATTTAATATACTTTTAATTCTTACCGTCAAAATGGGTTCGACAGGTGTCCTTAAATTAGGGCTGTTTAATGAGGAAGACGGCTGTCCTCTTATACTATGAGTGTTAAAGCAAGTGTCCAAACGGGTTGCCTTTAAGAAAACAAATGCACAAACTTTATGAAAAAGCAAACAAAAACAGAGGGGGTACGCTATGCACAAACGTACCCCCTCCTCATTTATCCCTATGTTATCGCCTTTTCGCTCTTATTGAATCATGCAATCACACTGCTGTTTCACAACAGCAAGCGCAGTATGCAACACACGACGAGAGATTGCAATAAAAAAAATGCCCGTTGGAGGAAAGAACACAACATAAGAAACCTCCAACGGGCATTAGCATTTTGTTTTTGGTGTGAGACAAAATACGGAGAAAAAAACTCACACCATCACAGGGACTATTAAACCCTTACGGCATGGCGCATGCAAGCATAATTTGCTTCACCATTTGATATTTTTGTTCGCAAGGAGCCTGTGGTACAGCTCTCGTGCGTCATGAGGCATTTGGTTTACCGAGCCATACTTGTTAATCAACCCCATGATTTGCTCCTTAGCGTCAGCCGCAGAAGCCTTCATGAATCCGGGGACGGGCATCGTTCCGTCCTGCATACTGGAAACCTTGTCAAACAACGCAGAAAGGATGAAGGGATTGTTCAGAGCGCCCGCCATATCAGGGGACTCAATGTCAATCCCTGCCCTCACAAGGCCGTCCTTGAGCAAGTTGAAGTTGCGCTCATACAAGCCTCCCCACTCCGCTTGGAAGTATTTCTTAGCCTCTTTTGCCTGTTCTTCGATTCGCTTGGCATTAGCCTCATTCAGCTTGGCCGCATACCGTTCCTGAAAACGAAGCAACTCCTGCATCGTGTCGGCAGGGATGTTATGCTCATGGGCAAACTGGGCAAACTCTTTAAACGACTCTGCGTCCACCGTCTCTTTGTATTCGTCAGGGACTTGGTAGTCTTCCGCTTTTTCAGGAACACCCAAATGCTCACGCCATGCCTTCTTCTGCTCGTCAGTAGCATCGGCTCCGGGGCGTGTGACCTGTTCCGACTTTTTACCAATAAGCTTGTTGGCATTAACAAAGCCTTTGATTAAGTCATTGATATTGTTATACTTATTGGACAAGCTCTCGCCTCCCTCAAAAGAAGAGGCCCACCCTTCCTTAAACGTGCCGTCTTTATTTACAATGCTGTCAACAGTAAATGTCTCGGCAGGTTTTTGGGTTAAGGAAGGGTCGCTCAATGACATGGTTCCCGGCATCTTAGTTTCCTGTGTAGCCGGAGGTTGCGCCTGTTGCATGGCGGGCTGGGTGGTTTCAGTTTCGCTCATATAATGCTTCGATTACTTCAATTAGTGCGTTTATTCCTTCAATATAGAAGAGTTTGTTCTCGTTGAATCCTGCCTTCAATGCGCCTGGAAGCTTGTACCTGCTTCCGCTGGCAATCGCCTTGAGGACGAACAGGATGTGTTTGTCCGGGTCGGAATCCAATACTTCCTTGGCTTTGTCATACACCTCCTTGGGAATCCTTACCGTGTCCCCAAGAAGGCTGGTGATTTCTACTTGGTCCGTGTTTTTGTCTGCTTCCATGATTAAATCAGATTCATGTCTTTACTGGCCGCTCCAAGATTCTTCTGCACTTCCGAGAATGTCTTGGCATTAGCCATCTGGTTTGCCTCGTCTTGAGCCGCTTGGCGTTCTCTCCTCATCTGTTGCACCTTCGCCTCCGGCCTAGAGTACTTGGGTGACAGGCCAATATCAAGCATGCTCCTTCGGAAAATATAGTCAGCATTCACAGAGTCCAGAACGGTCGGGTCGATTTGTGAAAGAGGAATGACTACCGTTTGCAGGAACTCCGTAAACAAGGTCGGCTGATGCCTGTCCAAAAGAATCTGGAACGGCGTGCAGAACTGGATATGGTAATCCCTCAAAGGACGGACATAACCATGTTGCACCAGCGTGTTGTAGCAAAAGTCCACCAAGGGTTGCAGGAATTGTTCAATCAACCTCGTATAAGCCGTAGAGCTGATGCGTGCCGAATAAGACTCAATCATCTGCGCTACTGTGGCTTTCATGTATTGCGGGTCCTTCACCTGCAACAGCGGCATAAACAAATTAACGTCACATGCCTCATTGATGACACGCTCGAACCTCTCAATTTGCCATTGACAGTCAGAGGTTTGTGATGCCTGTTGGAACAGGGGCGACGGCCTTGCCTGAATGTTCAGCGGGTTAAAGGTTGTTACCTCCCCGGCGCCATAGCCAATGTTCCCTTGGAAGCCTTCGGGTACAAGCATCGGCGGGAAAATCTTCTGTTGGGCCGCCTCTGCCAACGCTTTCAGGCAATTCACCAGCTCAATCTGGTCTGCCAAGGAAACCTTCCCAAACCCATACCCATACGGGCTGTTGGGCAAGTCAAAACAGTTGCAACAAATAACAGGACAGTTCTTGAAGAATTGCTCAAGCAATACGTCGCCTGTTGCATCGTACACGGAACGAAGCACCCACTCCTTGCCGTCTGCACGGGCAATAAGCCCTTCGTCCCCGGTGCGCTCCACTCGCTCCAACAAATGGAACACAAGGTAGTTGTCCGGGCTGTTAGAGTTGGCCATGTATTTATCCTTCACCGTTTGAGGCAAATTCTTTTCCGGGAACGTGGCTACAATGTCTTGGTTTCGCATCCAGTCGTCCCAACAGAACATATTCATCCGGCCAAATTTGTCTTTGTCCACCATGAATGTCCCAACGGGAATTGAATAAAAGCTAAAACCTCGCTTCCTTGTGTCCCACTCTGCCCAAAAAGCGCCAATGCCATAAGCCGCCCTGTCCCAGAAGAAAAGCTCGCTTGCCGTGTGCAGGTTGCTGTTCCTCATGAACATGGACACAACCCTAGCCGTCTCGGCATATTCGTCGTCAACAGTGCTTGTCACCAGCTCCCTGTCTGCCGCTTTCGCCAAGGGCGTAAAGGTGAACCACTCACTAGCCTTGGGCATTACAAGCTCATGCTGGCCTGTTGCGTTCAACCTCAACGCACGCTCAAGCGTCGTGTCAATATATCCCTCATTATTAGGTGTGGATTCCTGTACAGCTCCATTCAGGTTAAACCGCCTGTCTGGCTCTACAAACTCCGCAACTCGTTGCCAGTTAGACACATATCTCTGTCTGTACGAATAGAGTTGCTCCCTCTTCTGCTTTGGACTCTGGTTGTTGTACAACATATTAATGGCCTAAAAAGCTTTTACCAATGCCGCCTGTTCCCATCCCTCTGGATGCAACAAACGTATTTGAGAAAGAACTCCTGCGCCTGTTTGCCTCCGACTGGCTCCTTACTGCCTCCTGTTGCGTCTCATACGTCTCTACAGGTTTGGGGGCCTCCGGTGTCTGGGTTGACTTACCCTTGCTGGCAGCACTATCAACCGCACCACCCAAGACCGCACCAATTGAAGTCCCCACGCCGGGCGCAATGATTGTTCCTACTACTGCTCCTACTGCACTTCCTACTCCTGACATTTTTTACTCCTTAGTTTAAGTTTTATGTATAAGTCCAACTCCTTACGTGAGTAAACATACAACTTTCCTCTCCTATGTCCACTACCAAATTGAAGGTGGGCACTTGCCTTTAAGTGCTTTAAAAAGCCAACATAGTCTCCAATACCCAAAAAAAAGAAAAAGCCATTGGCCTCCTCATAGTCCACAGCGCTATCGGAAATATGCCTTGTCCGAAGAAACTCTGACTCCATGCCCCACACACGAACCTCCTCCGGGTCGATGCGGTAGTAGTGTCCCAGCACAAGCCCGCCTCCGGTATAGAGGCGCACGCCTCCCTCGTGAAGCTTCCATGCCTCACTCAACCCCATACCTGCGTCCCTCCTTAACACCTTGTCAGATTCGGAAAGTACGCTCAAACCGTCCTCGCCAGTTATGTCCAATGTTTCGCTCACGATGATATTTCCCAAATGTACATGTTATTCCTGCCTTATAGTCTTGGGTTGTTGGATCTTGCACAAGCAAATTGTTCATTTTCGCCTCCGCTACATACCTCAACGGGTCTGCCCAATGGGACGCATTGTCATGCACAATCTCATTCTTGAATATGCCTCCCTCGCTTACCTCTGGCTTGCACCTGTAGCTTAACCAGTAGCTATACGCCCTGCCTGTCCCCTCCACGTCAAACCGGAACAGGTCAAACATACCCAAAAGGTAATTGATGCCTATCCATTTGTCTTTCGATTTCGGTAACAACTGTATGCCCGGCAACCCTGCCTCCTGCCACATCTGCGCCTGTGTCATCCCCGTGTCCGTCATGTACCCTCCGTCATGCGGAAGGAAGTTTGCCTGTAATGTAGGATATTTGCTTTTGAGCCTTGTTACACGCTCTGCCACACGCTCGCTTGCATGCAACCCGCTGTCCAACTCCAATACGTTGATGAAGGGGCCGTCCAGCTGGAATACAAGGTTAATCGTGTTCAGCGGCGCTCCCAAGTCCCATGTGCAATAGCATGGCTTTGTTGCGTCATAGGCCAACTTCCGAAAAGCGCCCTCCTGTACTGCCTTGTCCAACACCGCCTCCAATATGGCCCCCTCCATCGGAACCTCAAAAGCCTCTTCCAAGGTCGAAGGGTATTCCTCATTCATTGACACCCCGTGTTGCCTCTTGGCCTGTTGCCACCAACGCTTTTGCTCCTCGGTTACAACAATACCGCTCTTGCTCCTAAGCGTCTCAAAATAACTCTCTGTGGCCGCATTTATCGCCTCTCCCCCTTTCGATTTGTTGTTCTCGTCACTCCACCACGGCAAAAATACCACATGGAAATCTTTCTCCCCTCGCTCCTCCTCCGGCACGCTCAACGCATTCATCACGTTTTCGTAGAATACCCCTCGCTTCCCGCCCCGTACCGTCGTCTCCACGAATATAAAGCCGTCCTTGGCCGCAGGGAAGGTGCCGTTTACTATTTCTGCCGCTCGCTTCGGTTCGCTCGTCGCTATGGTACCAAGCTCTGATATGTGGGCAAAACCAAGTCCACTACCTCGGAAATATTTACCGCCAACTATCTCGCTGGCCCTCCTCCCTGTCATCTTCACTATGATGCGGGACTGGAAATAGCTTATCTCAAACAACCCCGGCAATTTCCGCTTCAAACTGTCCAAGGCTACCTTCACAATGTCCGTCAGCTTTTCCTTTGCGTCTCCCAGCGTCCTGTCCACCAACGCCAGTTTCCACCCCTCCTCAAAAGCCGCCATGTCTGCCATCATCACTCCTATCGCCGTAGAACACCCCTGACGCCTACTCTTTGGTATCAAAAAACGACGCTTCCCCTCACAGTAACACGCCCGGTGCAACTCCTCCTGAAACTTCCTCGGCTTGTATGGTATGATGTTCCCGTCCGTGAGTTTTATCTCATACAAATGCGATATCCTCCACATCGGGTCTTTCAACAACTTGGCTATCTCGCTTACTTCCATAACTAACGGTTAAACTTTAGCAACGCTTCCGCTTCGCTATATATCGGTTCCTCTACTGCCTCCTCAATAAGCCTGCACCTCACAACGTCCCAAACCTCCGTGTTATACTTCCTCCTAGGCAACGGCAGGTCAAACACCTTCGCCTCCGATAACAGGCTCGACGCTTCCTTCTGCACCCCTCCTGCCATCATCCCTCGGTAGTACATGTAAGCGTATTCAGGCTTCCGCTTCCACCTTTGCCCACTCCTGTCCTTCTTCCCCTCCCTTACCAAAAACTTGTTCTTGCTCCTCAATACCCACACAAATCCCTCTGCCTTCTCGTCAACACCTCCCCTTTCGGGGGCCATTACGATGCTGTCAACAAACTCTCCTACTGCCTCTTTGTCCATTGCCTCCTCACTTTCCTCTCGCATAGGCGTCCACTCCTTTCGCTATTGCTTCCGCTATTTCCTTTGGCCGCCTCCTCATCACCTCTGCGTCCTCCGGGTTGCTTATAAAACCACACTCACACAATACAAACGGCATCTTCGTTTTCCTCAATATCGCAAGGTTCGCTCGCCCCTGTACTTTGTTTGCCCTCCCCGGCAACAATACACACAGCTCACCAGCTATCGCACTCGCCAGCCGTGCCCCTTTTACGCTACTCGGATAAAAGCATACATGCGCCCCATGAGGCTCCGGGTTCAATACTTTCTTGCCTCCTACAATTTTACTGGCGCTGTCGCAATGCAACGATACTCCTGCCTCGTACCCAGACGCATTCGCCGCCTTTATCGTTTCGTTCAAGTCTGCCGCATTGCTCATCCTCGAAAAGTCCAACACCAATACCTCATGTCCAAGTTTTCCCAACTCTTCCTCCAGATAGCCCGCTACTACGCATGATACCTCATGCTCTTCCAATCCATTCCATTTCGCTCCCGTCTTCCGGGCATGCCCTATATCTACGATTATTTTCATACTTTCCCTTTGCTGGGCATAGGCCGTCCTGGACGTAGCGGTTCGCGCACCACGCCTCCTCGCCTCCACCCAACTTCTATTGTTTGTTTGTTATTTGAGGATGCCTCTTGCACCGGACGTTTTAAAAAAAACTTTACTCTTCCCCTTGCGCCGCCGCCCAAAGGTCTTCCAATACCTCTACTGGCAATACCCACTCCTGATATCGCCCCTCCACGTCATACTCGCTGTCCTCCCCTCGCCACCTTGCCATTGCCTCCTTGCTCGGAAACAAATGCAGTTCCAACCCTCCTTCCTTCTTCTCTTTTACCATTATTCCTACTTCTTTTTCTTTCATAGCTTTCACCTTTCCACTCCTTTTCTCTTCGCCCTCCTTACTACGGCGTCTCCTATTTTCTCTACACCTCCTACCATCAACACCCTCCTCCTCTTTATCTCTTCCGTCTTCTTTTTAAATCCTTCCAGTTTTACCTGCGCCTTTCGCCTTAATGCCAACTCCTTGCATATTGCCTTCGCCTGTTCCCGGTTCGCCTTCTCCTGCATTTCCCTCGCCTTCCTCTCCAACGCACTCTTGCTCCCTATCACCGCACACCCAGACACCTTCATGTTCCACTTCGCTCCCTCACATTGCGCCCATGTCAGATGCTTCCCTTCCCACTCCTCATAAAACAACTCCCTCCGCTCTTTCGCTTCCTCCTCGTCTTTCGTCCCAAGGCTTATCTTCCTCCTCACACTCCTCGCCTTTGTACTCTTAAACAATAAACCCAAATAATACTTCCCACTTGCACTCCGGTATAAATGATGCTTACTACCCCATTTCTCCATATCCACCCCCCTCACACTCACATACCATCTCTCATCTTCTACTAAAAAATCACTCACCTTCTGCGGCCTCGCCTTGTGCAACATCCTTGGATAAAATACATGCTTCCCCCACGGCAGCACTCCCTTCTCTGCCCTCATCTTCACCATCTCCTTCACCCCTGCCAGAAATCCTCGCTCCGCCTCCGCACACCTCACTCTTATCTCGCCTTCGATGTTCTTCTTCATTCCGCCTTTACTTTATTTCATCCTTATAAACTCTGTCAACCCTCTTCCGTATCATTCTTCTCTCCTCCTTTTTTACTCCCTCCTAACAGCTCTACCAACTCTTCCCCTACCATCTCTTCCTCCTTCTCCTTCACCTTGTCCCACCCCTTCAACCTCATGTACAACCCCACTGCACTCATCTTCTCCTTCCCACTCATCCCTAGCTCCCGCCCTCTTATCACCCTGCTTAAAAACTCACACAGCTCTCCCTTCTTCAACTCTCCCTCTTCCTCCTTTTTCCCCTCTCCTCCTCCTCTCTTCTCTCCTCCTTTGCTCACCCTCGCCCATACCTCCGGCCCTCCCATCCGCTTGAATATCGCCTGACTCATCCCTCGCCTCGCTAATCCCTCTCCCAATCCCCTTATCACTCCACTCCTAAGCTCCTCTCTCAACTCCTTACACAACTCTTCCATCTGCTCTTTTCCCGTCATCTCTCTCTTCTTCTCCTTTCTTATTTTTTCTTTTCTCTAACAAACTGCGCTTTCTTTTACGCGCTTTTTCCCTATTACGGTTTTTCCTATTACACTGCGTGATACTTTCTTTGTCCAGCGCAAAACACCCGCGACTTTTTCCCCGGCCCCCCCTGTATGGCATGGCAGCACACCAAGCACCTAGGGGTAGTTGCGCCCTCTCACGGCCGCCGTCCTTGCCTTGTGCCAGCCTGCGTGCGTGCGGCGAAACATGCGAGAAACTAGGCAAAACTGCAATAATTATTCTAATTCTTACGGTTGCGCCGGAAAACGGCTTGCGAGGTTGGCTTGTACGGGCCTTTTGAGAGGTGAGCCGATACACATATCGTCCGGGAAATGCGGCGCGTGCTAGGTGGCTTGCAGTGCGTTATTCAAGGTTGACCTCTATAGCCCTCGATTTGGCATTATGTGTGTTATGCGAAGTATGATAGAGCATCAATGAGTTATGAGGATTACACGCAGGAAGCGCGCGCTCCACTAAAAAAAACTGTTGCGTTTTACCGATAACGGTGCAAAAATCGCCCTTGTCAAGCGGATCACTAACCGCAACTTGGTATTTGAGGCTAGCCGCCCTTGCCCGCTTTTTGGAGGCAAGCTTGACAACGCGGCAACCGGATATGCACAAAATTGAAAATTTGTCAACATTTCGCATATAGGTTTTTCGCCTTGCCTAAGCGCACACTTTATCAACGCCTTACGTCAAAATGCCGGGAAATGGCCTTTTTTCCGAAAAATCCAATGATGGACTCATTTGTCCGCTAGGAGGGAGGAGGACTTAGGAGGAGGGAGGGCAAGCTGGTTAGTCCCGTTCGACGTGATTAGCCACCACACCAATAAACC
>ENA-ORMR01001196-ORMR01001196.1-human-gut-metagenome-genome-assembly--contig:-NODE-1196-length-20946-cov-3.554497_pt1 | contig 20946 bp, 20 predicted proteins | sample MGYA00242107_ERZ509003 | MGnify/ENA primary metagenome ERZ509003 (study PRJEB26280, sample SAMEA2338699) | human gut metagenome | biome: human gut; feature: human-associated habitat; material: faeces... | reverse complement strand
ATCTGTCTTTGCTGTTCTCGAAGTTCATCCCGCAGCTCCTCTTCCACTTCACTTTCCTGCAATCCAGCTACTCTTGCATCTGAACTGTGTATCAAAAAGCTCCAAGACATATCATTACCCTTGATCTCCATCAAAATGCTTTCTTTTTCTACTTCTTCACAATTACTTCATAACTCTGGCATGTGCTTAACCTCCACAATAAACATACTAATCTATGATCTCTGAATGGATTCTGTTCTTATGATCTTCCCTCTTCACCTTGCATCGCAGCTTGACCGGCTCTCCCGTCTCATCAACCCGATATATCATCCCATCACGATAACGCTTCGTTGTATTATCCAGCAGGTATAGATACTTCTCATCTACACAAAATTGATATGCCATATTAATTTCTTTCCCATCAATTGAAACAATATACTCATCTGATAATACATTATAGGCATCCGGATATCCCACTTTGGATAATATGTTTTCCATATCCCCTACACTAATGTCCACAAGATCTGTAAGCTTCAAAAGCTCTCCCGTATTCAGATCAAATGTACATCCAAAATATCTCCATCCACCTCGTTCTGTGCGTGTTTCTTCCACCTGCAATATACTCAGAATATTCTCATCCATATACATAATTCTAGCCTCTACGCTATATAAGCACAGCCATTCTGCCACGTCCTCATCACCATATCGTTCTCTCATTTTTTCTATGTCTTCACAAATAATATCAAGAACATTTATTTCCGGACATTCTTCCAGATCATTTCCGGGAATGTGTAATAACCTTCCTCTTCCTGCAAACCAATCCTGCTCCTCATCTTCAAAAAATTGCGTGATTTTCTCTGCTGCAACAGTATCCCCTGAAACAACCGGTCTGTCATAATAAATACTGGCTATGGTCAATCCATCCTCATTGACCATAGACCGGTCCGTACGTTCTATGGTTACTTGCAAGGTAGAATTGCTTTTTGTTCGTCTATTCTTCCATTGTTCGTCTGTCTCTGTCCATTCTGTCTCTTTCTTTATCTCCTCTTCTGATTCGGCTTCCGATGAACTTTCTGCATCCTGTATGGAATCTTCCAGAGGATCTTCTATGAAATCTTCTATCGAATCTTTTATATATACCTGTTCTTCTGTAGTCTCCCTTTCAACAGGCTGCTCCAGCACAGCATCGTTTTTATCCACATCCGGTCTTCCACATGCACTTAATGTAATCAATAAGGTAACCAGCATTAATACGGTATAATGTTTTTTCACTTTCTTACTCCTTGCTTTCACTCTTTCTTTTCAATCTGTATTTGACAGGCTGTCTTACTATCCTCTATCTGCATCTGCTGTTTCCGAAGTTCATCCCGCATATCCGCAAAAAACAACCGGTCTAAAATCTGTTTCTGATGTAATTCTTCCTCTTTCTCAGTCAACAGACTAATCAGCCTTTTATCCTTGGCATATGCATCGAACAAAGCGTCATTGATTTCCTTTGCTTTCCGTGCCTGCCGATAAGTCTCATCTTCAATTTGTTCAAACTTTTGCATTAATTCACTATTCTGTAGCTCCCTCTGCCTTAATTCTTCCAGTTTCTCATAAATTTCATCTTCCAGTTCCTGCATTTTCTACTTGTTCCTCTTATCGTTGTTTTGTTTTTTCCTATAATCCTGTATCCAGATCGCAATACATAGTCCACAAACGCTGGTCACTATGCAAAGAACCCATAAAAAAGCCTCATGGGAATCTTCCATATAATACATATCCTTGATGTATTTCGTATCATCGGAATTTAATACCAGATCAACCAGCTCCTCGTAACCGGAATCGGGCTGCTGCTTTGTCAATACGATCTGCTCCATTTTTTCATAATTCTGTTTTTGTTGACTATTAACTATCTGCTCCTGTCGGATAAATGCATCCCGGAACACAAAAACTCCATGTAAATCTGCTAAGGCAGACTTTGCTGCGGTCCGGTTAATTGCTGTATCTGCATCAAAAACAATTTCTGTGTCCGCATCTTCGTCTTCCCGCAGCTCGTCTTCCACTTCACTTTCCCGTAATTCAGCCGCTCTTATATCTGAGCTGTGTGTCAAAAAAGCTCCAAGACATATCATACCAATGCATATCATTACCTTTGGTTTTCCAATCATGACTACTTCCTTTACCTAAGATCTGTTCCCATTTGTTCTGCCATTTCCTGATCCAACTGCTGAAATTCAAGTCCAAGCTTTCGAATGGTATCTGCATTTCCACTTATTAACACCTGATATCTTTGGTTGGTTGCCCCTAAACAATTCATTGCATTCTGCATATTGGCAACTACAGGTAAGTTTGTCTGATATATTGGAATGGTAAAATGCTCTTGAATTTCGGATCCTTTATTCTCCATCAGGCTGCTTTCTTTTTCTGCTTCTTCATAATTACTTCGTAACTCTGACATGTGCTTAACCTCCACAATAAACATACTAATCTATGATCTTTCAAAAATGTTGCCTGTTCTTATGACATTCCAGGCTCACGACATGCGATCTGTCCTGTTGTACGATCTGTGTAATAATAAAGCTCTGTGACTTCCAGGTTTTCTCCCCATTTACCGTTCCACTTAAGCACGGAACTTGTCCGAAACTCCAATGCAAATTCATTAATCAGATAATACGATTCCCCATCATAGAAATACTCATATTTCATATCAATACGATGTCCACCAAAATCTATAACATAATTATCATCTTTGAGGACTTCATATACTCCGATATCTATAATATTTCCTGTGATAAGAAAAATTGCCTTCATTTCTTCCGGCTTTATGCTAATGAGCTTTGTAATCGGAATCAGTTCACCCGTCCGTAAATCAAAGGTACTTCCATAGCAATGCCATGAATTATGCTCCAGCATGTAGTTGCGAACCTGCACAATACTAATAATATTTTCATCCATATAGCAAACACTGGTATCCATGGCATAACGGGTCGGATATTCAGCCATCATTTCATTCCCCCATCTTTCCTTCATCAATTCCAAGCCGTCTTTAAACTGTTGAAATGCATCCGCAGAAAACCATGTAACACTTGTCCCCTGGTTGTAAAAAGCATTGGCCTCATTATCAAAGTACGCATTAATTTTCTTTACGGCCTCTGAATCTCCCTGAATTACCGGTTTGTCGTAATAAATTTGAGCAATCAACCGCCCCTGTTCATCATAAACAGACTGATCCACCTTCTCTATTAGTACTTGATCCGAATAATCATCTCTATTATTATCCATACATTTTCTTTGTATAGATTGCTCATAAGTCTTCTCTATCCCCTCTGCTATATGAGATACTTTTGCAATACTTGATTGTATACTTTCCTTGCCATCTGCTTGTAGCACCTTATTATCGCCATTACTACAAGCCATCACATTAAACGCCACAATACATATTGCAATAGCATGTATCAATCCAACATTCTTATATTTCATCTCTCACTCTCCAATATATTTCACTCTTTCTGTTCAAACTGTATTTGACAGGTTATCTTCATATCTTCTATCTGTCTTTGCTGTTCTCGAAGTTCATCCCGCAGCTCCTCTTCCACTTCACTTTTCCGCAATTCAGCCAGCACCTACCACAATGCGCCGTCTTTCGTGATCCATGTAAGGATTCTATTCTTATTACCTTCCCTTTCCACTACATATCGCAGCGTGACCAGCTCCCCTGCCTCATCGATCCGGTATATGATTCCATCATTATATTTCTTTAGCGTATTATCCAGCAGATACAGATATTTCTCATCTACATAGAACTGGTATGTCATATCAAATTCTTCTTCATGCGCTACAACAATATAATCCTCCGACATTTCACTAAAGTGATCCAGATATTTATCTTTTGAGAATATATTTCTTATATCCTCTGCACTTATATCCAGATCCGTAAGCTCCAGAAGTTCACCTGTATGCAGGTCAAATGTACAGCCATAATAATAATGTCCCCCTCGTTCCTCTCGTTCTTCTTCAATCTGTAAGATACTCAAAATATCATCATCCATATACATAATCCTGCTTTCCAAGCTATATAAGCCCGGCTCTTCTGCCACATCCTCATCACCATACCTCTCTCGCAGATCAGCCACTCCACCTAAAAAGCAGGCGAATAGATTATCATAATCATTTCCGGGAAAATCTAATAATCTTCCCGTTCCTGCAAACCAGTCCTGTTCTTCTTCTTCAAAAAATTCTGTAATTTTCTCTGCTGCAACGCTATCTCCAGAAACAACCGGTCTGTCATAATAAATAATGGCCATCGTCAGTCCATCCTCATTGTAAATAGAATAGTCTGTACGTTCTATGGTAACTTCCAGAGTTGAATTACTTTTCGTTCTTCTGTCTGCCCACTCCTTATCACTCTCAAACCACTTCCTGTTTTCCTGTTCGGCTGCGTCCATCTCTGCTTCTGTCTTTGTATATTCATAATTCTTTACGATTTGTGTTTCCGGCTTTTCATATCCAACCCATGCAGCAAATAACAGACTCATAATAATCATTGTACTTCTCATGTTCGTTCCTCCAAAATAGTGTTCGTTCTATGACATTCCAGGCTCCCGACATGCGATCTGTCCTGTTGTACGATCTGTGTAATAATAAAGCTCTGTGACTTAGCTGTGTCACTCCCAGCATAATGATTCCTAGAAGAATTTCATAAATTTTCATAGTACAGTTCCCCTCATCTATTTTCCCTGTTCCCCACAAGAAAGTGATATAATCTATTTTCTATGATTTATTTTAACGTAAATAAAATAACCATACAACACAAATGTCAAAATTATACATAAGATATGACAATTTTAATCATTTCATGTAATTATCTTTTTTTCACTCCTGATCCCCTGCACTATGGTAAAAGGTTACAAAAAATCACCTCAAACTTCTCTATCCACTTTTTGTGAAATTTGTTGCTATTTCCATATATTTTGTGTTAATATCTTATCAAAGCATACCGTTTCTTACATTCTTTTGTTTCATTTATGACAGAACAGCATCCGCTGTTTTATCTTCCGGAAACTCATTATAGAAAGTCTATGCTTTAACTATTCCAATTTACTTATTTTAATAAGCAGGAGATTTTCAGGATATTTATATCCCTCTGAATGTTTGAATCCGTATGTAAGGTGTTTTCTATTCTTCCATGCAGCATCTACTATAGATATTGCATAAGATAACTGCCTTTTCTCCTGTGATACGAAAGGAGATCTATGAACAGTTGGAAGTATGCCGACAAAATGAAATACCTGAACCCTATTGATGATGAATTCTTTAAAAAAATGGCAGAGGATAAAAATTTTTGTCAGGAAGTACTACGTATCGTGATGGAGGATCCTGGTCTTATCGTACAGGAACTGATTCCACAGAACAGCGTGAAGAATCTGCAGGGACGCTCCGTGGTTCTGGATTCTTTCTGCAAGACATCAGACAACCAGCATTGCAACATGGAAGTCCAGAAAGAAAATGATGATGACCATATCCGCCGTGTCCGGTACAACGGTTCCTGTATTACTGTAAATATTACAAATACCGGATCGAAATTTAAACAGGTGCCAGACGTATGTGTCATCTTTATATCCAGATCCGATATTTTTAAAGGAAATCACCCCTTGTACCATGTGGATAGTGTCATACGTGAAACCGGAGAAATCATCAATGATGGCTGGAAACGCGTCTTTTTAAATACGAAGGTAAAAGATGGCTCAGATGTTTCACGCCTGATGACCATTTTCACCGAAGATGATGCTTATGATGACCAGCGTTTTCCGTACACCTCTGCGCGGAAACGCCTATTCAAAAAAACCCCGAAAGGAGAAAACGAAATGAGTGATATTGTAAGAGAAATCGTAGAAATTGAATGTGCCAAAGCAGCTGAAGAGGCAGCGCAAAAGGCTACAGAAGAAGCTACCAAAAAAACCTCCATTAAAAACATCAAACTTCTGATAAAAAATGGAGTTCCCCTATCAACGATTGTGACAACATTCTCCTATATTTTTTCTGAAAGCGACATTCAGAAAATTTATTCAGAGTGTGAAAGCAATACCATTAGTTAATTCAATAGAGATGTCCTATAGTGTTTATATCTGATAGGGCATCTCTAATTTATCAAACGTAATATTTTATATTTGTTCCTCAACCAAACCTATAAATAGATAGCTTTCATTTTTGTACACTGTTCACACATTTTTTTACCTGAAAGTTCATCATAGGTATAACCTACCTTTTTTCGTTCCTGGTCTGTCAGTGTTTCCGCCTCATAAAATCGCCTGGTAAGTTCCTGATACTGCTCTTTTGTGACCGGAAAGAAGAACAAATCATCTTCCCGGCTATAATATGCTTCGTTTTCCATTTTCTCGGTCCATACAAATTTTTGATCATCCGACAGATCAAATGGCATAGTTACGAGAAATGTCTCTTTTCCATTGCTCCATGCTGCTTCTTCCATCAAATAGACCCCGGAGACAGTATCTCCATTCTGATCCAGTTCGCACATACTGCAGCGCATTCCTTCCCAGTTCCATCCTACCTTGTTTGTTCCAAAGACCTGCTCCCACGGCGACTTTATTTCATGCCATAAATGAACCTTATCCTCTTCCGCGTCATATTTAAAAATATATGTCATATATTTCCAGACACAGATTTCCGGGAGTGAATCACCATCCATGTCAAATACATAGTAAATATATTCATGCGGATCAAAATGCTCATCTATCTTTTTCATTTCCTGTTCTGTACGTTTAAGACCGGCATAAATATACTCGGAATTATCCTCGATATTTCCTCCTTTAAATTCAACACTAAAGTCCATTTTTCCATAAGCATCTTTAAGAACTTCGTAAACTTCATCACTTACAACCTGCATATTCTCATAAGGAAAGTCACGTGTGCTATCGAAGCTCTTCGCTCCGGATTGTGCTGTCTCACTTATTGGCGTTATTTTCTCTTCCTTTACCCGGATTAACTCCTTTCCTCTCCATTGCAAAGTTTGTAAAATATACCCATCCCCATTTCTAATCCAGTTCCGGATACTGTCCTCTTCTATTTCAATCCACGCAAGAACATCATCATATACCACTTGATCAAAGCACCCACTTTGATTATTCCATATATACAAATCGTGGATTTCATATGCGGGAACCTGATCGATTGCCACCATCATATCTACATAGCCATCCCTGTTGGCATTCAGAAATTCCGGATAACTTTCAAAGCGGGAAGTCCAGCTTATGTCCTGCATTTCTTTATTCCCACGATAAAGTGTAAAGTGATATTGCATTGGTTCTCCATCTTCTATTTCCAGTACAGCCTGATAGGTTTCTTCTTCACCCAGACAGAATTCATACCGCGCTTCCCTGTTCACAAAAGAAATATCACTTATAATCTGTGCGATGATGCCATCCGCGCATTCCACCATTTCCCTGCCATACTGGTTTCTGACCTCCTGATCCCACGGTTGTGAAACCAGTTCCGATTCTAATCGAAGCTTTCCTTCTACATGAACCAGGAAGGAATCATTCTCCAAAAACAGCAGATAATAAGCTTCGTTACCCTGAGCTGCTTCAAATATCTGCCCAATCCCATATTCGTTATTATTTTCCACATAATGCCACATTTGGTCATAGTCGATGATGTCCCGGAAAAAAGGCTTCGCTTCCTCGTAGGTAAGTATTTCAGATGTAAAATTCTTCTTAACCTCAATTACCGGGCAGTCAGCATAAAGGGTATCCTCAATCGGTTCGCACTCATAAATCATCCAGTCTCCGTTTTCACTTTTATTTATATCATAATCCGTCAGGCACTGATCCAATATCTCGTCCAGTATATCCAAATTGCTGCGATCGGACCCGGTACCTTCACGTATGGGTAAAGCATTGGCAATCTTCATCCCCTGATCAGATTTAAGGTCTACATTCTTTTGCACACCGCATCCCATCAGCAATAATACCGTTATGAATAAAACAAACAACTGTGTTCTTATATTCTTCATTTGCTCCCCACCCCGTTACGATCTTCACTCACAGTTTTTCACATAATTTACGTTACCAAAAGGGATCTCATTATACAATGCCAAAGGCAAAATTGTACATTAGATATACCATTTTTTGTCAAAAAAGCTACACATTGAGGTTCAATGTGCAGCTTCATTCTTATCCTGTTCTCTATATTACATTCTTGCATTCTGTACATTTTCCCGGAACCAGTCATAAGCAAGCTGTACGCCTTCGCGCAGCTCAACCTTATGTGTCCAGCCAAGTCCGTGAAGCTTATCCACGTTGGTAAGCTTTCTCGGTGTACCGTCCGGCATATCCTTGTTCCATACGATCTCACCCTCGTATCCGACAACATCCTTAACAGTTTCTGCAAGCTCCTTAATGGTTACTTCCTTGCCAGTTCCGATGTTCACATGCTGTTCTCCGCTGTAATTCTCAAGCAGGAAAACACAGGCATCTGCCATATCATCTACATATAAGAACTCCCGAAGCGGTGTCCCGGTTCCCCAAAGCTCTACGGAAGGGGACTTGTTTTCCTTCGCTTCATGGAATTTCCGGATCATGGCCGGCATTACATGCGATCCCTGTAAGTCGTAATTGTCATGCGGTCCGTAAAGATTGGTCGGCATACAACTGATAAAGTCATCTCCATACTGTCTCTTATAAAACTTGCACATTTCAAGACCGGCGATCTTGGCAATCGCATACGCCTCATTCGTTGTTTCCAAAGGACCGGTGAGCAATGCATCCTCCGGAATCGGCTGCGGTGCCATCTTCGGATAAATACAGGTGCTTCCTAAGAATAACAGCTTCTTTACCTTATATCTGTGGCAGCACTCGATCACATTACACTGGATCTGCATATTCTCATAAGCAAACTCTGCAGGTGTGGTATTGTTTGCATTGATTCCACCCACCTTGGCTGCTGCCAGGACAACCACATCCGGCTTTTCTTCTTCGAAGAAATCACGTACCTGCTGCTGGTTGGTCAGATCCAGCTCTCTATGTGTTCTTCCAATAATATTGGTGTAGCCCTTGGATTCGAGGTTACGCACGATTGCGCTTCCAACCAGTCCCCGATGTCCGGCCACATAAATCTTATCTGTTTTTTTCATCATCTGATAATCCCTCCTGAATGGTTTCTCCTATCAATATATCTTCTTTCTGCCATGGTGCGGCAGGAAAAGCATCATATCCGGTACGGTCACCCTCCTTCGGATAATAAAAGGTGTAGCCGTGCATATCATAAGCAATCGTATCAAAATGCTCATAGTCCTTCTGTTTCACAAAATACTCTGTTGTAAAGCTGCGGACATTTTCTATTCCAAAAGCTCCTGCTTTATAAATTCCAAGTAAAATCAGGAAAAAAAATGCAATCCTTCCCCTATCAAGCTTCTGTACCCATGTCACGTAAACATATCCCCAGTCCAGTACGGCCGTAAGCCAAAGGAATACGCAGCCATAACGGACAAGCGGTGAAGTGGCCATCCAGAATACAAAGCAGACATTCACAACACCAACGGAAAACAATATAGGAAGCTGGTCTTTTTTCTTCCGGATCAGTGTTCCAAGCACGATACCAATCAGTAGAACAAGTCCGCTGACTGCCAGCAGAAAAAATCCCTGATCCGTCAGTGAAAGTGACCGGAACCAGTCCGGAAACCACTCTGTGATTTCCTCTCCATAACGGGTCACATCACTGTACCCTCTTCCCCAGACCTTGATTTCACGGGCATCGTATTCTGCCGCGCCCTTCGGAATCTTGTAAGGCAGATCAAAGAGGTCAATCGAAGTAAACGGGTAAACCAGCCATCCGGAAAGCAGTACATTCCGGATAAAATACGGAAGCGCCGTAAGGAATCCGGTCAGCAGAAAACAGCCCGTCTCCTTCCACCTCTTCTGCCGGATCATCTGTATCGCAGGATACCATACCAGCAGCAGAATCACAGCTCCCGAAAGCTTCATTGTCAGAATGGTTACACCCAGTACACAAAGCATGGCGTAAGGAAAGTAATCCGTGACACCATCCTCCACCAGCATGAGCCACCGGATCACCACATAAAATACCAGCAATACCATAAAATAATCGGACGCCGGTGAGATCATTTCATCAAAAATATTAAACAGGTAGTACGCCGCCATCACACGGACAAAGTCTGACAGCCGGAAGCGTCTGCTTCCCTTCTCCCAGAATCTGCTCACACATACCACGGAAAGAAGCCATGCCAGAAATCCTGCTCCACAGTGAAAGGACTGGCCTCCCAGAAAATGGAAGCTGTACAATGCGGTCCAGGGAAATGCCGCGCTGTTGTAAGCCAGCCGGCTGTGCAGGTTTCCCAGTCCCCGGATTACTCCGTATTCTTCAATCCACCGGATGCTCTGCGCATGATACAGCCCGGTATCATAATGCTCAATCCCACGGGATGTTCCGTAGGCATACAACAGAAAGAGCAACGCATAAACCATTGCTCTTTTGATATTCCTCTGATTCCATAAACGCTTCAGTTCTTCTGCAAATCTGTCCCGGTAAAAAATCACACCGGCCGCTGCCAGGATGAGCAGCAGCACATTCGCAAGAAGTCCTACTTTATAAAAAACGCTGAACATCTGGGCATAGAACACCGTGAATGCCACTCCGGCATACACACAGCCGGTCCATGTCCGATGCGGTTCCTCATGAAGCGCTTTCTCCTGCTTTCTCCGGAATCCGGTCAGTAATTCGTAACAACAAAATCCCAACACATAGCAGGTAATCAACATATAAAGAAAAATACCAGTTACGGAAATCATTAGCGATTCTTATATTCCTCGCAGCTCATTCCTGCGATCTCTTTCATATCTGCGTCCATCATCATGGCAACCAGACCCTTGAAATCTACATCTCTCTTCCAGCCAAGTGTCTTCTCGGCCTTCGTGCAGTCACCCCAGAGGAATTCCACTTCTGCGGGACGATAGAATTCCGGATTCACATCCACAAGAAGTCTTCCTGTTGCAGCATCGTATCCCTTCTCGTCTACTCCGGTTCCTTCCCAGCGGATCGTAATTCCAAGCTGCCTGAAGGATTCCTCTACGAACTCACGAACAGTATGGGTTTCATTGGTTGCAAGCACGAAATCATCCGGCTTGTCCTGCTGAAGCATCATCCACATACCCTTTACATAATCGCCTGCAAATCCCCAGTCACGCTTGGCATTCATATTTCCAAGGCTTAACTTTTCCTGCCTGCCTGCCATAATGTTTGCAATGGCAAGGGTAATCTTACGTGTTACAAAATTCTCTCCACGTCTCGGAGATTCATGGTTAAAGAGAATACCGTTGCATGCAAACATGTTATAGGATTCTCTATAGTTTACGGTAATCCAGTAAGAGTAAAGCTTGGCTGCCCCGTACGGGCTCTTCGGATAAAACGGAGTCTTCTCACTCTGCGGCGCTGTTTCCGGGATTCCTCCAAACAGCTCAGAGGTGGAAGCCTGATAATATCTGCAGTTACCACCATTGACACGAATTGCTTCGAGAAGCTTTAAGGTGCTTACGCCGGTTGCTTCTGCGGTATATTCGGGAACCTCAAAGGATACGCCGACATGGGACTGTGCAGCCAGATTATAAACCTCATCCGGGCGGATTTCAGCAATCAGTCTCATCAGATTGCTGGAGTCGGTAGTATCTGCATAGTGTAAGAAAAACTTCACTTTATTGTATTCGGAATTGAGAATGTGGTCGATACGTGCTGTATTGGAAATACTGTGTCTGCGCACCAGACCATGAACCTCATATCCCTTCTCTAACAGGAACTCTGCAAGATAAGAGCCGTCCTGTCCTGTAATACCTGTAATTAATGCTATCTTCTGCATAGAATTCTCCTTTTTCCTTATTTATACTCTTTTATACTCTGCCTGATTCAGCGCTATATTATCCCAATCTCTCTTAAGCGAAAAATTGCATATTACACATTCCAATTGCAATAATGATCCCCAGAATAGCTCCCATCAGTACCTGCAGCGGCGTGTGTCCCACAAATTCCTTAAGTGCCTTCTCGACATCAATGTTCTTGCCCATCTGGGTGAAAATCTCCATCATTTCATTCAGTACCTTGCCCTGCTTACCGGTTTCCTGACGCACACCCATCGCGTCATACATCACCACAATTGCAAAGACCGCCGCCAGTGCAAATTCAAAGCTTCCGCCTCCATACCGGATCCCGGTTGCCGTTGCAAGTGCACATACTGTTGCGGAATGAGAGCTCGGCATTCCACCGCCCCCTACCAGCCGTTCTGCGACAAACTGTTTGTTCACAATAATATGGATAATGGTTTTCAGAACCTGTGCAACAAACCAGCCGGTGATTGCTGACATGAAAATACTGTTATGTGTTAAGTCTGTTAAAAATGTCATCCTATTTCATTCCTTTAATGTAACTTTCAATTGCATCGTGCCAGTCTGCAAACCGGTAATCGGAGGTAAGCTTTAACATATAGTTCTCCAGAATGGAATAGGAAGGACGCGGTGCTTTCGCTGCAAATTCTTCACTTGTAATATGATTTACCTTCGTATTCTTTCCTGCAAGACGGAAAATCTCTTCCGCAAAGTCTGCCCAGGAGCAGCTTCCTTCACAGGTTGCATGGAACAATCCGTAATTCTCGGTAAAGAGCAGATGTGCAATCGCTCCCGCAAGCTCCTTCGTACTGGTAGGACTTCCTACCTGATCCTTTACGACACTGACCTGATCGTTGGTTTCCGAAAGACGCAGCATCGTTTTCACAAAGTTCCTGCCGTCTCCATAAAGCCATGCAGTGCGGAAGATGAAGAAACGGTCTGCAAATTGCTTTACCATGTTCTCGCCCTGCAGCTTCGTTTTTCCATATATGCCCTGCGGATCCGGCGTATCAAATTCGATATATGGATGATCCGACTTCCCGTTAAACACATAATCCGTAGAAATATGAACCATCTTCGCGCCGGTCTGCGTTGCTGCAATACTTAAGTTGCGTGGGCCGATGGCATTAATGCGGTAAGCATTGTCCACATCGGTTTCACAGGCATCGACTGCGGTATGTGCAGCACAGTTGATAATCGCATAAGGCTTTACCTCGCGTGCCAGCTTTAATACCTCATCAATATTCGTAATATCCAGCTCGTTTACATCTGTATTTACAAACTCAAGCTCCGGATTTCCTGCAAGCTCCAAATTAATGGCCCGTCCTAACTGACCATTGCATCCTGTTACAATTATTTTTTTCATCATAAGCCTCCATGATAAACTCTTCTACTATTTTACCCTTTTCTTACCATTTTCACAAGTAAATTTCCAATTTAATAAAATTTAGCCTGCAGAATCACTATTATATATGTCCTTAAAATTTATCAAAGCTTAATAATTTTGTTAGTGACTGCTTATTCTTCCTATGCTATAATAGGCAATGTGAGTTTTTAACCCACAGAATTACAGAAAGAGAGGAAATTATCATGAAGTACTTAAAGGCGTTATCCATAGTTGCCTTATCGGCAGCTTTTATATTAACCGGCTGTGGAAAAGATACAGAAGAAGTTCAGCCTGTTGTCGAGCCCATCATCCAGTCTCAGCCGGCTAAGGAGGAAACCACGCAGGAAGAATCTGTAGAAGAAGAAACTACTAAAGAGGATGTTCCCCCGGAAGAAGGAATGGTCCGCAGCCCTCTTACCAACGAATGGATCAGTGGTGATCTTGAGAAGGCGAGACCGATTGCCATCATGTCCCCGAATGATTCCGGTGCATTGCCGCATTATAATCTTTCCAAAGCCGATATCCTTTATGAATGTCCGGTAGAGGGTGGAATCACCAGAAGCATGGCTGTTATTAAGGACTGGGAAGGCTTAGACCGGATCGGTAATGTCCGCAGCTGCCGCGACTATTTTGTATACTGGGCATTAGAGGCAGATTCTATTTATGTTCATTTTGGCGGGCCTTTCTATATTAATGATATTATCGAGCGTGAAGGAACAGACAATATTACAGGATGTAATTATGGTGAAACCCATCATGATGGATTATATGCCAATGCATTTTACCGTACTAAAGACCGTAAGGCTCCCCAGAATGCTTATGCAAGTGCAGACGGCATCAACGAAGCAATCGATAAATTAGGTTATTCCAAAACCTACCGCGACCAGTACTATCAGGGTGCACATTACAAATTTGCTCCCTCCAGCACACCGAATACTCTGGAATCCTATAGCGATGCCATTGATGCAAAGGAAGTAGATTTAACTCCTGCCTATCCGATTACCAAAACCTCCTTCAGCTATAATGCAGAGGATGGTTTATATTACCGCAGCATTTACGGAAAAGCCGATGTAGACGGTGCCACCAACGAACAGCTTTCCTTCAAGAACATCATTATTCAGAGTACCTATTACGAGGTGCGTGATGCAAAGGGTTATCTGGCATTTCAGGTACATGATACCACCAGAGACGGTTACTACATCACCAACGGTAAAGCAATCCATGTAAACTGGAAAAAGACCGCTGACTACGAACCGACCAAATACTATGATGACAACGGTAACGAGGTAGAATTCAATACCGGTAAGACCATGGTATGCATCATCAAGGATGGAGACAGCTTCTTGGCTGACGGTGTATCCATCAACTAAACTGCTGCCTTTATCACTAATAGTCCATGAATACAAAAGACAGGAATGTACATGCTTTCCTGTCTTTTTATTTTGGTCAAATTGTGCTACACTGTAACTATTGAGAAATCAGGGGAGGGTTATACGTGAATAAATTCAAGCAATTATCCTTACTTACCTTATCTGCGCTGCTGATTGTTTCCGGTTGCGCCGCATGCGGCAGGGCAAATAAAGATACCACACCTTCTGTAGACGTAATTACAACCATACCGGAAGACGCTGAAGATTCTTCCGTAGATTCCTCTAGCAGTGATTCTACAGATGATAATACAGATGCTGCAGCCATTCCTTCCCATGAAGGAATGGTCCGCAGCCGGCTGACGAATGAATGGGTAGATCCTTCGGTTGCTTCTACCAGGCCGATTGCCGTCATGATTCCGAACTCCAAAACAGCGAGTCAGTACGGCCTCTCACAGGCAGATATTCTCTATGAATGTAATGTAGAAGCCAGCATGACACGTCTGATGGCGATTTTTGATGACTGGAGCAATTTTGAAAAGCTTGGAAATATCCGAAGCTGCCGCGACTATTTCGCTTACTGGGCATTTGAATGGGATGCGGTAATCGTCCACTATGGTGGTCCATTCTATATGGATGAAATCATGGGGCGCAACGACACCCAGCACATTGACTGCATTGATTATGGAAGCGCTTATTACCGGGATGTTGCGAAGAACGATTATGACAACGCTTTTACCAGTACAAAGCTTCTGGAAAAGGCTATGGATTATTATGGTTATTCTGATAAGTACCGGGATGGCTATGCAGATGAACAGCATTACCTCTTTGCAGATGACGAAGCACCAAATACGCTGAATCAATATGCAGATTCCATTACCGCTGCAAAGGTAGATATGTCACTTGCTTATCCTGTTACCAACTGCTATTTCATCTATAACGAAAAGACCGGACTCTATGACCGCTACCAACACCTTTCCCGTGACGTGGATGGTCCACATATCGATCTTGCAAATGACCAGCAGCTATCCTTTAAGAACATTCTGGTTCAAAATACCTATTATGAGGTTCGTGACCAAAAGGGATATCTGGCCTTCCAGTGCCACGACACTACGCGAGATGGCTGGTTTTTCACTAATGGAAAGGGCATTCATGTTACCTGGAAAAAGGCTTCCGATTATGGTGCAACCAGATACTATGATGATGACGGCAACGAGATTCTTCTAAATACAGGAAAAACCATGGTTTGTATTCTTGCAGACGGAGATTCCTTTACGGTCGATAACAATGTAATTTCCTCGGCACCATAACCTTTGAATTATGTCTGGTTTCTAAACGCTACGGGCGAAACATAAGGCGCTGCCAACGGCAGCGCCTTTTCTTTCCTTACCGGTTATTCTGTTTTATTCACCTAATCCATTCTCAATTGCAGCAACCAGAGAATGCAGTGCTTCTGCCTCATCTTCCCCATCACAGCAGAATTCAATTTCATCGCCGCACTTCACACATGCACCAAGTACACTTAATACACTCTTGGCATTAGCTGTATTTCCCCGGAATGAAAATGTAATTAAAGATTTAAACTTCATAGCCTCCTTGCACAGGATTCCGGCCGGTCTTAAATGAAGACCTGTAGGATTCTTAATAATCACCTTCTGACTTACCATACTTCCATCCTCCTATAACATGACATTCTGAATAAGGTCAGCAAGTTCCTTTGCATCATGTTCAATCATCTGCTGGTCTTTTCCTTCGATCATGACACGAACCTTCGGCTCCGTTCCGGAAGGTCTGATCAGAACTCTGCCTTCACCTGCAAATTTATCCGTAAGCTTCTGAATGGCTTCAGCAATTTCAGGATACTCCATGTACTTCTCTTTCTTATGGTTTGGTACCTTCGCATTAACAAGTGCCTGAGGCAATACCTCCATAATGGAAGCTAATTCTGAAAGCGGCTTGCCGGTCTCAACAAGAACCTGTAACAAATGAAGAGCGCTCAGCAGACCATCACCTGTCGTATTCTCTTTAAGGAAAATAATATGTCCGGATTGTTCCCCGCCAAGACTTGCATCAATTTCCTTCATACGCTCTAATACATAACGGTCGCCAACCTTCGTCTGTTCAATGTGGATTCCGTTTTTCTCACCCATAAGAAAGAAACCAAGATTACTCATTACGGTTGCTACAATCGTATCATTGTTCAGCTCACCGTTCTGCTTCATATGGTTACCGATGATCGCCATAATCTGGTCACCATCAACCACGTTACCAAGCTCATCTACTGCAAGAAGCCGATCGGCATCTCCATCAAAAGCCAGACCAATCTGTGCCTTTTCATATACAACACGTGCCATCAGCTCTTCCATATGGGTAGAGCCACAGTTAGCATTGATGTTCGTTCCATCAGGCATATTATGAATCGCTACTACATTACCGCCCAGTTCCTTCAATGCCTCTACGGAAGTGTAATAAGAAGCTCCCTCCGCACAGTCTACCACGATCTTCATTCCGGTCAGATCCACCTTTACAGACTGAATGGAATGATTGATATATTCTTCACGTGCATCAGTACGATACTTGATCTTTCCGACATTCGAACCAATCGGGAACTTGATCGAACTCATATTGTCCCGGATAATGGCTTCGATCTCATCCTCCAGGGAATCCGGAAGCTTATATCCGTTTCCGTCAAAGAATTTAATTCCATTAAACTCCACCGGATTGTGGGATGCGGAAATAACAACACCTGCATCTACCTTATATTTTCTGGTCAGATAAGCTACCGCCGGTGTGGGAATCACGCCTACATACACAGCGTTCGCGCCAACCGAACAAATACCAGCCATCAATGCATTTGCCAGCATATCTCCCGAAATTCTCGTATCGCATCCAACCATAATCGTTGGTCTATGCTCATTTTCTTTCGTAAGAACATAGGCTCCTGCCTGACCCAGCTGCATAGCAAGCAACGGTGTTAATTCATCATTGGCTACTCCTCTTACACCATCTGTACCAAATAATCTGCTCATGTTTTAATATATTTCCTTTCTATTCTTGTTTTGCTGATATATGCACAACTACCTCTACCGGCTCCAACAGACGTACATCGTCCGGAAGTCCGAAGCTCACTTCCATAGTATAGAAGCCTTCCTGCAATTCCTCAAGACTGAATTTTTCCATCAGGTCATTGATATCAACAGTACCTTCCAGACTCGATGCCTGAACCTCACTCAGATCCTGTGCCAGTCCGATCACCTCAATGATAAAGGTCTCTTCCACACCGGATACGCTTGCCGTAAACCCATCCGGCAGATTGGTCACATGAATCCTGCTTTCTCTCATTTCAATCTTCTTGGAAATTTCAGGCTCAATATCCACCGTTACTGCTACAACACTGTCTGCCAGATCAACTAACTGGACATTATCCGGCAGATACTGTAACAGATCAATTTCCTCTGTAAAGGTATCACTCTTATTCGTCATATCCAGCAGTTCTGCCGGGATATCAATACTCTGGATTTTCTTAAGAACACTGCTCTTTCCACAGATCGTTACGGTCTGCAGATCACACTCCACATTACCGGTAAATCCATAACCGTAAGTCGGTTCTCCCTGCGTATGGAACACAATCGGAACTTCCTTGGTCTGCAAAATAGATACCTGAACATTTACGCTCTTTATATTCTGTGTAATATTCGGATCATCCACCGCATTGCCATCGGCGTCATAAAGACGGATTTCCGCACTGGTACTGATATCACTCGTAAATCCGGTTACGGTAATCTCCGCTACCGCTTTGGAAACAGAAGTAACTACCGATTCCGGTCCGGAAATCCGGACCAGGTTCTGATCCGTTGTAATATCGCCAACCATGTAACCATCGCTGACCTCACCGGAAATCTTCGTTCCCAGAGCCATGGTCTTGGTCTTCTTATTCTCAATATTCAGCTTCACCGTATCGCTGCTGGGTGTAATGCTGTTAATCTGATCCTGGTTAATGTTTGTAGCAAGCTTAATCGAAACCGTATCAAGACTGCTGATATTACTTACATCCGCTGTCGCCACGATATTACTTTCGGACATACTGGATACCACAGATCTCGGTCCCCGGATCGTCACCCGGCTGATGACATCGGAATTCTCCAGCACCTCATATACCCTGCCCGACTCCGTAATTGCATCGGTATTTTCCAGAACAACCGGCACATTATAAAACGATTTTGAAGTCGTCGGGTTTCCAATACTGGTTCCAACGAGCCACAACACAATAGAAAACAATACAGAGATCAGCTTCAGGCCAAGATTTGTCGTCAGTTTATTTTTCATTTCGACCACCTGCCCTTCCACACAATCCGTTTACGGCTGTCTTCTTCGGATTTGTTCTGCAGATCACTCAGTCTTGCCCGAAGCCGTTCAGCATCTACATTCCGTTCTAGATCGCCCCCGTAAGCCACACTGATCTTTCCGGTTTCTTCCGAAACAATAATGGTAAGGGAATCTGTTACCTCAGAAATACCAACTCCGGCACGGTGTCTTGTACCAAGTTCTTTACTTAAACGCATGTTATCGGAAAGCGGCAGATAACAGGTTGCAGAGGTCACCCGGTCACCACGTACAATCACTGCTCCGTCATGCAGCGGTGTATTATGCTCAAAGATATTGATCAGTAACTGACTGGTTACCACTCCGTCAATTTCAATTCCTGTCCGTTCGTAATCGGTCAGGGACTCATCCTTTTCCATAACAATGAGGGCACCCGTTCTTGCCCTTCCCATTTCTACACATGCTTTCACAATTTCGTTGATGGTCTTGTCGGAAAAGCGGCCACCTTCCGGTCCTCTGCCTACCGTAATCGGGATAATGCTGCTGATAATGTTCTTTCGTCCCAGCTCCTCTACGGCTCTCCGTAACTCCGGCTGCAGAATAACCACAACTGCCGTAACAGCCACACTGAACAGGTTATTCACAATCCAGAGAATGGTATTCATTTCAAAATAAGCTGCAAACAGGATAAATACTGCAATAACCAGAATTCCCTTTAACAGGGACCAGGCCTTGGTATTTTTAATCCATACCAGTATATGATAAATCAAAAATGACAATATGATGATTTCTACAATATCTGTCCATCGGATCCCCGACATTCTGGACACATAAATTGCTATCTGTTCGATTGCATGCTTCATCGGTTAACTCCATATCCTTTTATTTATGGGATTGGGAAGGTGCAGGTTTCCGTTTATGGGAATTGATCTTCTTTACAGTACGTGACGGAGCTGCTACGTTAATCTTTGGAATTGCTTTCACGTAGTAATAATATTCGTCATCCTCAAACTGAACCTTCTCTGTCCTGCTATAATCTACACTAAATACAAAAAACTCAACAACCTTGGCAGCCAATACAGAAACAATCGTTCCAACAATCAGCATGGCAATGGATCCGTTCGTATCAAACACCAGATCCCCCACCAGAAGAATCATCATATCTGCCAGGGCTCCTGCCGCAATGGCAATGGTCCAGGCATAATCAATTGCCAGTCGTTTTATAAAATAAACCAGAATAACCGTTACGGAAAAGGCAACGATCATCAGTATCATTTCTTTGTTATTAATCAACCCGTCAATCACAAAACGGAACTTTGCTGCCATATCTTCCGTTTCCATGGAAGAAATTGCAGTTGCACTGTCCGACATATGTTTAATAAAGCTGCTCACAATCACACCACAGGCTACGGATACCGCAGAAGCCGGTGGTCCCACCAGTCCCCTGGGAAGCGGAACCACATAAGGAATTCCCATTGCTGTACAGATCGGCGTCAGAATCACTGCCAGCGTATCCTTTGGGGAAAAGCGGAAATATAACAGGAACAGCACCAGAAACAATACCAGACCGATTGCAGCACATTCAATAGACAGGGCATACAGATGCAGCAGCACAAATAATGCTGCTACGACAATAATAAAGTTGGTTGGCATGAAGGAACACATCAATGCTGCAATCAGTACAACGGAAATGTTATCAATCTTCTGCATAAATCCGATCTTTCCATTAATAGTCATCAGTGTGATGAGTGCCAGGATCAGCTTGCCAACCGGCTTTAAATATATTTCATATCTGCTTACAAAGTTCTTTATATACTGCTTTGCTACGAGTAAACTGGTCATAAATACTTCCTCTTACTTATTGTTATTCATATTGTAACCGTTCAGCCGTGCTCATTCATAAGCTGCCGCTTTGCTCAGTTTGGCTGACATATTTTCATGTTCTCCGGCAGCTTATTTCATGTCGGGCGTCCGCCCTATAGAAATGATTGTATAAGCT
>ENA-ORMR01001188-ORMR01001188.1-human-gut-metagenome-genome-assembly--contig:-NODE-1188-length-21094-cov-3.489139_pt1 | contig 21094 bp, 20 predicted proteins | sample MGYA00242107_ERZ509003 | MGnify/ENA primary metagenome ERZ509003 (study PRJEB26280, sample SAMEA2338699) | human gut metagenome | biome: human gut; feature: human-associated habitat; material: faeces... | reverse complement strand
GATACATTTTTAATCTGATTCATATATTTACCCTTCCTTTCTTTAATCAGTTTAAACCATGTTTTATAGTTAGTCAAGCGTTAACCCGCAGGGTTACAAATCTTCACAGTAATAACGCACAAAAACTTTTATGTTAATATATTAATTATGAAGTGGCAGAGTTTTACTAACAAACAAAAAATATATATAATTGCATTTACGGGGATTATAATTATTCTTTTGTGGTCGTTCTTTTCGGCAAAACTTTTGACATCCGGTCTAAACCGCAAGGAAATTTCCAAAGGTGAAGACAGTCAGCAGGCTGTTGTTGAAGGCATTATCCTGACCGAGACGAAAGATGAAGAAAAATACTGGGAAATTTATGGTGACACAGGGGTTTATGACAGTAAACAGGAAGTTGCAACGCTTAACGGTGTTTTAGCCAATTTTTACAAAGAAAATCAGGTTTCTATGAGTATCCGCTCTTCACAGGGAACTTATAACGCAAAAGAAAAAACTATTACACTTTTTGATGACACTTACCTTGTAATCAAAGACGGTTTAACGCTTAACGCAGACAAACTTATTTGGAGCGGAAACGACAAGCCTATATTTGCATACGGGAATGTAATTATAACAAAGGACGAACAATTTATGGCAAACGCTGATGAAATTGAAATCAGCGCGGATTATGAAGACATAAAAATCAAAGGGAATACCACTTCAAAGATATACGGGAGCAAAAATGGAAAATAAAAAAATCCTGACAGCAATAATCATTACAGCGGTTTTCGGACTTACATCACTTGTTTGCTTTGCCTCAGACCTTGTTATCGAGTCAAAGAACCAGTCTTATTCCGAAGCAGAAAGCAAGATTAAGTTTGACGGTGACGTTAATGTAACGATTGACGACCTTCACATTGTCGGCGAAACCGCAGATGTTACGGTAATTAATAATGAAAAATTAGATACAGCAACTTTTTACGATAAACCTTATGCATTTGAGAATAAGGCAAACAAAAAACGTGAAGTTAAGGCAAATATATTAAAAGTTTCGCTTATTAAAAAGACTGTAAGGTCAGAGGGCGACACGCAGACTGTAATTTTTGACGGGAAGACCCCGATTGCGGTTGTCAACGCGGACATGCAGGAATACAACACTAAAACCGGCGTAATGATTGCAGAGGGCAATGTTACGATTAACTATAAAAGCGATATTAAAGCATTTTCAAATAATGCAGAATTTAAAACCGACAAAAACGGTGATCTTAAAGACATAAAACTTACGGGCAACGCAATTGTAAAGAATGAAGAAAACGAAGTTCAAGCTGACAAAATCACGTATAATGCGGCAACGAACTACTTTGTTGCGACCGGAAGAACAAACACAAAAGCGATTAATAAAGACGGTAATGTTTTAACGCTTTATTCAGACAGACAGGAATTTAACCAACTTACAAATTTCTATAACGCAACGGGTAATGTAAAAATTTACTATGAAGACTATTTTGCCCAAGGACCAAAAGTTGTAATTTATCCTGATAAAGTTACGAAAAAGCCTGGTGAAATCTATTTTGTGGGACGTTCAAGCATTTCGCAAGGTGTCAGAACTATTTTTGCGGATAAGATTAAGATGACGACGAACCCTAAAAACTTCAAGGCAGAGGGCAATACAAGAACAATTATCAAAAACATCAACGAAAGCCACGATTCGGATATGGGATTAGGACTGTGAGGTAAAAATGAAAAATAAAATAGAAGAGGCATTAAAACTTTATAACGAGAAAGAATATCAAAAAGCAATAGATATATTTTCATCAATACTTGAGACCAACGATGATAATGCAGAAATATATAACAATATTGCGACCTGCTATTTGCAGCTGGGTGATTATGAAAAGGCAGAAAAGAATTACCTCAAAGCCCAATCTTTGAACCCTAAACTTCCGCAGATTTATGTAAACCTTGCAGATATTTATTTTAAGCAGCACGATATCGACAGCGGGATTCAGTTGATTTCACAGGGAATTTATGAAATCCCTGACAATATGGTTTTGCGCCACTATTTAGCTAGATTTTATATGGAAGACGCACGTCTTGACTTGGCGATTGATGAATTATACAAAATTCTTGACGAACAGCCAGACAATTACGATGCGTATTATGACCTTGCGAAAGTCAATTTTGAACTAGGAAACTACGATGTTGCAATCGAAAACTTTGAAAATGTTTTAAGTTACAAAGAAAACGAATGGGTATATTTTTATCTTGGCGAGGCATACGAGGCAAACAACGAGATTGATAAAGCTATTTCAAACTACCTGAAAGCGATTGCACATAAGTCAGATTTTATTCCGCCATACAAAAAAGTTGCGATTTTATTTTTGGCACGCGGCGATTATGAAGACGCAATCGAGTATTTTGAAGACTATTTGACGGCTGAAATTCCTGATGAAGAAAAAGAAAAGATTTCGGCACTTGTGGAGAGAATTAAGCAAACTCATGTTGAAAAATAAGTACTGGATAGCTTTTTCATCAATAGAAAGTATCGACAGCGCATTTATTCTGCGGCTGTTCAACTATTTTGGCGACATAGAAACTGCTTTCAGGGCAAACGAACGCGAATTTCAAAATATTGACGGTTTAAGCGTCAAAAAATCTCAAAATTTTGTTGAGGCGCGCAAAAATCTTGATATTGACAAAGCGTTCGCCGAAGTTGAAAAACGCGGAATAAAATTTTTGACATTTGAAGATGAGAATTACCCTCAAATGCTCAAAGAAATCTATAACCCGCCTGCGGTTTTGTATTACAAAGGCGATTTATCACGTATTAATTTCAACAAAACGCTTGCGGTCGTTGGTTCAAGACGCGCCTCCGCATACTCAAAAGATGCACTAAAAATTGTACTTTCCGGATTAAAAAATACGGACATAACGATTGTTTCAGGTCTTGCCTCCGGTATTGACACAACGGCACACAATCTTGCTATAGAAAACGGGCTTAAAACCGTAGGCGTAATTGCAAGCGGTTTTGATTACACCTACCCGGCCGGCAACAAAAACTTATACGATGCAATAGCAAGTGAACACGGCGTAATTTTTACGGAATACTACCCGACATTTGAACCGTTAAAATACAGGTTTCCACAGCGCAACAGAATTGTATCCGGTTTATCATACGGAACCTTGGTAGCCGAAGCCTCATTCAAAAGCGGAGCACTAATAACCGCGAACTTAACACTGGAACAGGGCAGAGAATTAATGTGTATTCCTGGGTTGATTACGAACCCTAACACACAGGGAATTTATAAACTTTTGAAAAACGGCGCAACACTTGTCACGGAATCCGATGACATTTTAACGACACTCGGGTGGGAAAAGCAGCAAAAAGAAGTTTCCCAAGCATCATTATTTTTGAGCGTTGAAGAGGCAAAAGTTTTAGAGTTACTTGAAGTTGAAGAAAAGACTTTTGACGAGCTTCAAGCGCGCTCAAAAATGGATATAGAAACCCTTTTAATGAACTTGACTTTACTTGAACTAAAAGGGATAATAAAAAAAGTCGATGGCGACAGATACAAGAGAGAGGTTTAAACGTGGCAGAAAAAGCACCTGCAAAAGAAAAGACAGCTAAAAAAGAAAAAGCATTATTAATAGTCGAGTCACCTGCGAAATCCAAAACTATTAAAAAGATTTTGGGCGACAGCTACCAAATAGAAGCGAGTTACGGGCATGTACGCAACCTGCCGACAAACACGCTTGGCTTTGACGTCAACAATAATTTTAAACCTACCTTTGAAATCATCCCTGAAAAAAAATCCGTTGTAAAAAAATTAAACGATCTTGCGAAACGCGCAGATAAAGTTTATCTTGCATCCGACCCTGACCGTGAGGGAGAAGCGATTGCATGGCACGTTCGCCAGCTTTTGGATGTGCCGGAAGACAAAATTTTCAGAATTGAGTTTAACGAAATCACACCAAAAGCCGTTAAACACGCTGTTGAGAATTATCGTGCGATAAATATGGATATGGTTCAGGCACAACAAACACGCCAAATTTTGGACAAACTCGTAGGTTATAAATTAAGCCCGATTTTGTGGCAAAAACTTGGTAACCGCCACCTTTCAGCAGGACGCGTACAATCTGTTGCGCTGCGAATGATTTGTGAACGCGAAGAAGAAATCGAAGCATTCGTTCCTGTTGAATACTGGACAATTGCAGCGGATTTAGCAAAAGAAACCGGCGAACTCTTCAGTGCGGAACTCACAAAACATAAAGATAAAAAAATAGAAATTCCAAACAAAGAAGCCGCTGACAAAATTGTAGAATACCTTACAAATTATCAAGGCTACGAGGTTTCCAAAGTCACAAACAAAGAAACCAAACGTAAGCCGACCGCGCCTTTCATAACATCAACCCTGCAGCGTGAAGCCAGTTCCAAACTCGGCTACGGCGTTCAAAAAACAATGCAGGTTGCCCAGAAACTTTACGAAGGTATGGAAATCGACGGAACTCCGGTCGGTTTGATTACCTATATGAGAACCGACAGTGTCAGGGTTTCAGACGATGCGCAGGCAATGGCAAAAGATTTTATTCTCGGGAATTACGGCGAAAAATATTATCCCGAAACCCCGAACATTTACACAAAAGGCAAACAAAATGTTCAGGATGCGCACGAAGCGATCCGTCCGTCATACCCCGAACGCACGCCGGACAGCATTAAACAGTATCTTGACGCTGACCAGTATAAGCTTTACAAACTCATCTGGAATAAATTTATGTCTTCTCAGATGTCAAATGCAGAAATCGCAAACAAATCAATCGAAATTCAGGCAGGCGACTGCATATTAAAAGCCGGAACTTCAAAAGTCACCTTCGACGGGTTTTTAAAGCTTTACAACGACTCAGAAGAAGACGAAAAAGCAGCGGATTCTAAAATTCCGGATTTAGAAAAAGGCGACAAAGTGATTTGCAGAAAAATTACGCCGAAACAGCACTTTACACAGCCGCCTCCGCGCTACAACGAAGCCTCGCTGGTTAAAGCGCTTGAAGAGCACGGTATCGGACGTCCGTCAACTTATGCGACAATTATCACGGTTATTCAGACCAGAAAATACGTCGAAAAACGTGAAAAAGCGCTTCATCCGACGCTTCTTGGCCGAACGGTTTCAAAACAGCTTGTCGCACAGTTTGCCGACATTATGGATTACAAATTCACAGCCGGCATGGAGAGCAAGCTGGACGAAATTGCCGACAAAAAACTGATTTGGAATGAGGTGCTGGAAAAATTCTACGAACCTTTTATTCAGGAAGTTAATAAGGCCCTTGGAAGCAGCGAGCGTGTAAAAATCGAAAGCAACATCAAATGCCCGAACTGCGGCAAGCCTATGCTTGTCAAAACAAGCCGCAAAGGCCAGCAATTTTTGGGCTGCTCAGGCTATCCGGAGTGCAAAACCGTTATGTCAATGAATGTTTTGACTGAAAACATGGAAGGCGCACCCTCAAACGCCCCCGAAGTATGCGAAGCAAAATGCGAAAAATGCGGTTCTGAAATGGTGTTTAAACAGGGGCCTTACGGGAAATATCTTGAATGCACAAACGAAGGCTGCAAATTCAGAAAACCTTACCGCCGCTCAACCGGTGTAACTTGCCCGAAATGCGGCAAAGGCGTTATTGTTGAGAGAAAATCAAAACGCGGAACAGTATTTTTCGGGTGTGACAAATATCCGGATTGTGACTTTGTTTTATGGAATGAACCGACAGGCGAAGTTTGTCCTGACTGCGGCGGGCTTTTAGTAAAAAAAGAACTTAAAAAAGGCACAACTATCGAATGTTCAAACCGTTCCTGCGGCTACAAGGCTCCGGTCACTGAGACTGCTGACGCGGAGACACCAAGTGATGAAATGCCGGCGGAATAAACCGGACAGAATTCAAAAAAAGGAGATTTTATGCAGGAAACACGATGGATTCAGAGATTTGAAAATTACAAAACAGCACTGGACAATCTTGATGAAACAGTAGAGTGCATAAATAGGGACGGGATTTCAAAAATTTATACAATGGCGCTTGTTCAAGCTTTTGAAATAGCGTTTGAACTTGCGTGGAAAACAATCAAGGATTATCTTGAATACAGCGGGATAAAAACAGATACGCCGCGCGAAGCCATAAAATCAGCATTTTCAAACAATCTGATTGAAGACGGCAAAATCTGGATTTTAATGATGGAAGCCCGGAACAAAACCTCTCATACATACAATCAAAGTTTTGCTAAAGAACTTGCAAACGAAATTCTCAACGAATATACAAAACAGTTACACAATCTTTCTGAAAAGCTGGGGGAAAAACTTTAATGGAATTTTTCGGGCTTGATGATGAAACTATAAAATTAATACAAAACCTTTTTTCAGAAATTGAAAGTATCGAAATGGTCAAAATTTTTGGCTCAAGAGCAAAAGGGAATTACAAACCGGCTTCAGACATTGATTTTGCAATTTTTGGAGAGATAGACAGCAAAGGGCTTCGCCATATTGCCTGTGAACTCGACGAGCTTTCAACACCTTACAAATTTGATATTCTAAACTACAACGAAATCGAAAATCAGGCGTTAAAAGAAAGCATTGACAATTACGGTAAAATTTTCTATAAAAAAAGTTACCTTTCCCCTGAAAAGGAAGGATAACTTTTTAAAAATTCTAAAATGGTTAAAATCGATTTTCCCTGTATTTTTATTAAAACAAAAAGCCGGAAACTATTGACAGTACGGCACCGCACCATACCATACCATACCATACAGCAGATTATAACTAAATTTCAGCCGTTTTTAAATTCATGTTTACATTTTGTTACAATTCAGTTTTTATAAATATTTCTGTTATGATTGTTTAAAGATATAATGAAATTGGGAGGGTTTATGCAAAAATTCGGATTAATTGGTTTCCCGCTCGGACATTCGATTTCAGCATTCATTCACAAGGCAGGCTTTGAAAGTCTTGGAGTAAATGCAAGTTATGAACTTCTTGAAACTGATCCGGAGGATTTGGTTGACCGCGTGAAATTCTTAAAACGCGAAAATTATTCCGGCTTTAACGTGACAATCCCGCTGAAACTTCCGATTACGCTTTTCATAAACGAGGTTGATAAATACGCTGACATTGCAGGCGCAGTGAACACTGTAAAAATTAATGCTGATAAAACATTGTCAGGATACAACACAGACGCTTCAGGCTTTAAAAAAGCAATTCCGAAAGATATTGATTTAAAAGGTGCGAATGTTGCTCTTTTAGGAACAGGCGGAGCAAGCAGAGCTGCGGTTCTGGCGCTGTCTGAATGCGGAGTTTCCGAAATCGGTGTTTACACAAGAAACATTCCCAATGCCATGGATTATTTGGCTTATATGAGAAGGAAATTTCCTGAAATTACTTTTACAGCATATCAAATCGACCAGGTTCGCGACTTAAGCCGCTATCAAATGCTTGTAAACACAACACCTATCGGAATGCAGGGGCGTTCAGCCGATATGACACCGGTAGAAGAAAATGTTTTAAAAACCATGCCAGAAAATTCGACTGTTTATGATGTAATTTACAATCCTAAAAAAACAATTCTTCTAAAAACCGCAGAAAAACTTGGTTTGCGAACAATAAACGGTCTTGATATGCTGATTTATCAGGCAATAAGTGCTCAGGAAATCTGGTTTGGCAGAACTCCTGACTTCAACGCAATGAAAATTGCAGCGCTAGAAAATTTATAAGTTAAGTTGCAGATAAGCAGAAAATGATTTATAATAAACAAAGAATATTAATAAAAAAGGAGATACGCAAACATGCTAAAATTCAGTAAACACAATACTTTGAGCCGGGGGGGCTTCAAAATCTAACTCTCCTTTAATTTTTTATACAGCATTTACAATGGCTGAAGTTTTGATTACCCTTGGCATTATCGGGATTGTTGCAGCTATGACGCTGCCGGCTTTGATTCAGAAACAGCAGACAAAATCAATTCTGGTTTCCCTAAACAAAAGCTATGCCGAACTTCAAAACATAGTTAATTTAATTTCGAATGAACATGGTGAAGATATCGGGAATGTTATAAAACTATATGATGATGAACAAACTAAAAATCTTTTTATGAAATATTATGACAATGCCAAGGACTGCAGCAACAATTCCTGCTATAAAGAGGATATCATCTATTATACATATGCTGGAGACAAAATCAATATTACCACTGGTAATACTCCCAATTCAAACTACTATTTTTCCAAAAATAAATTCATAACTAAAGAAGGCAGACTGATTATTTTTGGCGGCACTAATAAACATGGACGTATGATAAGCGTTGACGTAAACGGTCCATTTAAAAAACCAAATGCCTGGGGACGGGATGTATTTACTTTTCGTGTTATGGAAAAACAGATTATGCCATGCGGCGGCAAAATCGGTTGCTCAAATCCATACAACTACAATTGCAATGAATCGGAGAAAGGCTTATATGCAGGACTTGGCTGCACGTATTATGCCCTCACTAAGCCAGGGTTTCTTGATACTAAGTATTATTATAAAAAATATACTGCAGGTGAATTATAAAGACCCGACAATTCGGGTTTTTATAAATATCTTTGGACAATAGGGTACGAAACTCCGTTTGTAAAAGACCTTTCAGTCAACCTTACTCCTAAACAGCACTGTTTACGCTTAAATTGCGCCCGATGAATTTTCTTCACTGTTTCGTCAACCAAAGCCCTGTCATATTTTTCATAAATTTCTTCTAACGGACAAAGTTTTTCAACATACATTTCAATAATATCATCCAATACGGCGTATTCAGGCAGACTATCCTGATCCTTCTGGTTCGGACGAAGCTCGGCGGAAGGCGCTTTGTCTATAATCTCCTGCGGAATAATTTCGCCGTTTCTGTTAATATAATTGGCAAGTTTGTACACATTTGTCTTTGTCAAATCACAAATCAAATTATAACCGCCGGCCAAATCGCCGTACAAAGTTCCGTAGCCCATTGAAGCTTCGGATTTGTTACCGGTTGAAAGAAGAAGGTAATTGTCGCGGTTTGAGAAAAACATTAAAATTAAAGCGCGCAATCTTGCCTGCAAATTCTCTTCCGCTAAATCATGAAGTCTTTCATGAGCGACTTTCTCCATAAAGTTATCAAAAAGCGGCGTTATCGAATGTTTGATGGTTTTAATCCCGAGATTTTGCGCCAGGGCTATCGAATCTGTCACGCTGCCTTCGGATGAAAACATGCTCGGCATAAGAACGCCCAAAACATTTTCTCTGCCCAGAGCATCAGCTGCAAGCGCCGCAGTCAAAGCGCTGTCAATACCGCCTGACAGGCCTAAAATTACTTTTTTAAATCCTGTATTTTCACAATATTCTCTCAGTGCAAAAGTTGTTACTTTATAAACACTTTCTTCCGTGTTTTCAGGATGAAATTCAGCAGGTTTTTCAAAATCCACCGTGGCTGAAACCTCTTCACAAACAGGAAGCTGCAAAACAAGTTCGTTATTTTTGTTTTTGGCAAAACTTCCGCCTGCAAAAATATTTTCATCTGCCATTCCGATTGAACTTATGAAAATAAAATCAGTTTTTGCATCAATACTTTCAACAAAAGCGTCGTATGTGTTCATTGCAAAGTATTTGTTGTGTGAAAGCACATACAAATCACAGTCAACATCTTCGATAAAGCTGTCTGAAACATAAACTTTTCTGCCATCGAATTCAAAAAACTCAACCTCTTCTGCCATCTCATCTTTTATCAAAACGTCGCCGATTAAAATTGTTTTCGGGTAATTTTTTCCGGCAATTTTTTCAAACATTTCAACTTCCTTTTGAAGGCAGGCTTCGTTATAAACAAGGTCTTTGCCGCCAAGCGCTTCAATATCAGAACGAGGAAATATTATCAATCCGGCGTCTGACTTTTCAATATATTTGATTATATTTTCATAATTAAAGTTGAAATCTCCTGTTTTTAATTTTATTTGGGCAATTTCGATTTTCATAATTTCTCCTATTTGTCGAGTTTTAAATAGTTAGTGTCTTTCCAGCGCAAATCAAGATACTTGATTTTTGTATCCATAAGCTGAACCTCCGGAAGAATAGACGGAATTCTTTCAATTCTTTCATTAACATGCTCGTCAAGCCTTCCTAATCTGATGTTAACAGATTTAATTTTCACATAAACATCCTCTGGATTTCGAAGGTCAACGTATTCAACCGGTTCTTTTGAATAAACCTCTATATATCTTGCAATTCTGTCAAGTTTTTGAAGCTTTTTCAAATCCCATTTGCTGTAATCATCGCCCTTGTTGCCGTATGAAAGAACAAGAAGTGTTTTAAACTCCGGTTTAAGCGGAAGATATTCGCGTCCGATAAGTTTTCCGTCTTTTGTAAAAAATGCAACAGGCTGAACCTTAGCATCAGGCGAAATTGTAATAAACGGTTCGCGTTCTCTAAGGATAATCTGCAAACGCGCCGGAAATGCATATCTTCTTATGTAAACCTCTTCAACCGGCGGAAACTGGAGAAGTTTTTCTTTCAAATTATCGGTTTTCGCCATATATACAGGAACCTCAGGTACTTCAACGGTCTTCAGTGCAGCAAGAATTTTTTTCGTCGAAACTATTTTATTGTTCAAAATCTCAAGCGCACCGCTGTCGGAAACCGAAAAAATGTTTTCATCAAGATACCACTGAGGCATCTGTGTCAGATATACCAAAGACAAAATGATTAAAACATTCATAACCAGACACAAAAAAGTTCGAAACGCATTTTGACGTTTACGTCCTTTTCTAACCTGACGGCTTCGCTGCATACGTTTTACAAGCTTTTTACCGTCTACGATTTCATCTTCAGATATGTGGTTATTTTCATCCATGTTGTTTCTGCCGTTTATTTATTCAAACCTGCACTGTTTAAAATTATCTGAACCAATTCATCATAGGAAATTCCCATTGCTTTAGCCTGCGCCGGAAGGTCGCTTGTCGCAGTCATTCCGGGGCTTGTGTTGATTTCAAGAAGATACGGAATATCATCTTTCATCATAAAATCAACCCTTGAAACGCCGCTGCAGCCTGCTGTTTCAAAAGCTTTCACTGAAATTTCCTTAACTTTATCGCTGACGTCCTTTGACAAACTTGACGGACAAATAAATTCAGACATTCCGCTTGTGTATTTTGCTTCAAAGTCATACCATTCGGTTTTAGGTCTTATTTCGAGAATTTCAGTCGCAAAATTTTTACCGGTTTTGGCGTCAGTAAGAACGCCGACGGTTATAAAAAAGCCGTCGATAAATTCTTCAATTAAAACATCACTATTATACTTAACTGCAAGGTCATAAGCAACTTTCAGGTCTTCTTTTCTATCAACTTTTGTCATACCGAAGCTTGAACCTTCAGATACAGGTTTTACAAAAAGCGGATAGGTCAAATCTTTAGTTTTTTCAAAAATATCGTCGCCTTTTTGAACAAAAGCAGACTTTGCCATTATTATGTCAGGATTTGTTGAGAGAATTCGTTTTGTAAATTCTTTATTCATGCACAAAGAACTTGCCATAACGCCGCAGCCTGTGTATGGAAGGTGAAGGATTTCCAAAATGCCCTGAATACATCCGTCTTCTCCAAATTTTCCATGAAGAGCATTGAACGCATAATCGTATTTGCCATTTTTAAGTTTAAGAGCAATATCTTCATCCACAACGACCATCTCTGCGTTTTTATAACCAAGCCTTTGCAAGGCTTCAAAGCAGCCCTTGCCTGAACGTATTGAAATTTCTTTTTCCGTAGACAAACCGCCGCAAAGAACCGCGATTTTAGCATTTTTATTTATATCATTTTCAACTTTTTGCATATTTCAACCTCTTCTTTATTTTTTCCGCCCAAAAACCTGACTTCGGGCTTCAATTCTATATTAAATTTTGATTTCACACATGAATACATTTCATCCATAAGCCGCAAAACATCTAACGATGTAGCGTCGCCGTCATTTATAATAAAATTCGCGTGATTTTCCCAAACATGAACTCCGCCTGAAACAAGCCCCTTAACGCCCGCCGCATCAAGCAGTCTGCCCGCAGAATCCCCTTCCGGATTTCTGAAAGTGCTTCCGCAATTAGGCAAAGTCAAGGATGGCTGTTTATTTTGGCGAAACGAAAGATTTTCATTCATTTTCTCCTGAATTTTTTCACTTGATGAAGGTGTAAGTTCAAATTCTGCTTCCAAAACCGAATAGGGTTTTCTCTGGCAGATTGAAGTTCTGTAACTGAATTCCATTTGCGAATTTGTTAGAGTTATTACGCCGTTTTCCGGGCAATAAATTTTGGCAGATTTCAAAACATCTGCAATCATTTGCCCGTGCGCGCCGGCATTCATAAAAACCTCGCCGCCCACAGAACCCGGAAATGCAACCATAAATTCCAGGCCACTTAAGTTCTTTTCGGCTGCCATTTTGGAAAGTTTTGTACCGCGGACTCCGGCGCCTGCAAAAACAGTATTTCCTTCAAAACGGATTTCATCCATTTTCTTTGTACAAATCACCACACCGTCATAGCCTTCTGATGAAACAAGAATATTTGACATATTTCCCGCAACAAAAGCATCAGGCTCAAGCTTTTTTATTTGCGTGAATTCTTCAACCGTTGTCGGAAAATACATTCTTGCAATTTCGCCGCCGATTTTGAAAGATGTCATTTTTTTTACATCATAATTTTCTTCACTTTGCAACATTTGCCATCCCTTCCTCATTCAATGCAAGAAGCTCTTTTCCAAGTGCAGTAATTGTGCCGGCTCCGAGTCCGATTACAACATCACCGTTTTCAAGAAGCGGGAAAAGCTCTTTTGCAACAGCTTTCATATCTCCTGGAATATGCTTGCAGGGAACAGTGATTTTTTTAGAAAGGTCTTCTGCAAAATCAGCGCCTGTAACTCCTGCAACCGGCTCTTCAGAAGCCGCATAGACATCTGTTACAACAACTTTATCAACACCATCAAACGCGCCAAGAAAATCATTCCATAGATTTTTCAGACGGGAATATCTGTGCGGCTGAAATACTGCAATCACCCGTTTGTTTTTGAAACTTTCAGCACATGATAATGTTGCTTTGATTTCGGTCGGGTGGTGCGCGTAATCATCATAAATGGTAATTCCGTCGAATTCACCAACTTTTTGAAATCTTCTGCCCATGCCGGTAAAGGTTGCAAAGTGTTTTTTAACCTGCGCAATATCGACGCCTGCCTGGTGAAGGCTTGCGACAACCGAAAGCGCGTTATAAACATTGTGTCGGCCTTTAAGAATTATCGAAAGCGAAGTTAAAACCGTACCTTTAAAATAAATATCAAAGGTTGTACAATCCTGATTAAACACGATATTTTTTGCCGTGTAATCAGCTTCATTCAATCCGAAAGTCAAAACTTTATGTGCATGAAGCTGTTTCAAAACTTCACAATCATTGTTAATCAAAATTATTGAATCGTCCTTCATATTAGAGATAAACTTTTCAAAAGTTTCTAAAAGCGATTTCATTCCATCTTTGTAAAAATCAAGATGGTCGGGCTCAAGGTTGTTAATTACACAAACATTAGGAGCATATTTTACAATAGTCCCGTCGCTTTCATCAAGTTCCGCGACAAAATATTTACCTTTTGTTGATTGAGAATTCACACCCAGTTCTGGAATTATGCCGCCGACAACAAACGAGGGGTCATAACCGGCAAGAGCAAGAACATAAGAAGCAAGTCCGCTGGTTGTGGTTTTGCCATGTGTGCCTGAGTAGCCAATAAAAAATTTATCCTGTTTTGAGATTTCAGCAAGTAAATCCGAGCGGTGAAAAATTGACAAACCCAATCTTTTGGCTTTTTTAAGTTCGGGGTTATCTTCTTTGATTGCTGTGCTTGCAACAACAACACAATCATCGGGCAGGTTGCTTTCCTCGTGCCCGATAAAAACTTTTGCGCCTAATTTTCTTAATTTATCAATATATTTACTGTCTTTTATATCAGAACCGGAAACCTCACAGCCATTTTCCAGCAAATATTTTGCAAGACCACTCATCCCAATTCCGCCGATTGCTATAAAATGATACTTCTTATTCAAAACTCTATCCCTTAAAACTGTCTCTACATTGTTATTATAATACATAAATCCCCGCGTGTATCGAATGTTATAAATTTTTAATATAATTTAATAGCAAAAAATTTAAAAGGTTTGTTTTACTTTAGATGTATGGGAATAATTAATAACATATATAATTTTATTAATATAGCAAGAATCAGCTCAAGCTTTCAGAAAACCTTGCAAAATTACAAAAACTTACAAAAATTTGACAAACTAAAAAAAGATTTTCATATACAATCTTTAATGGAGATAAAACCGTTTAGTAAAAAAGTAAAAGAAATTGTCTGCAAATTAAATAACACGTATATTCTTTCTTCAATGAAATTTGACAAAACAACCGGTAAATATTCTTTTAAAAAACTTGGTTTAATGAAAGGTTTTCCAGAACTTGTTGACAGTTTGGATTATTATCCAAACATGAGTTTTTACGAGTCCTTTTATGTGCAGAAACTGAAGGCAGAGGAATTAAGAAAAGGCACCGGGAAAAAACTTCTTCATCTGGCACTATGCGAAAGCAGAAGATTTAATTGTAAGGGACGTATTCACCTTGACGCAGTTAACTCAGACAATCCGCCGTTCTATTTTTACAGAAGTTTAGGTTTTAATTCACAGAGCAATTATCAGATTGAATGCATTGACAAATTAATGAAAAACAAAACTCCTTTTCCACGGCCATACAGAAGCTGGTGCCTTTCAATGTACTTACCTAAAAATAAAACAGGCATTTGATTAAACCAAACACCTGTTTTTACTTTGAGTTATACGAATAACCTTAAATTGGCAATTTATTTTACAACAATATTGACCAGCTTTTTCGGAACAACAATAGTTTTTACAATTGTCTTGCCCTCGGTTAATTCTTTAACTTTCGGACTTTCAAGCGCTAAAGCTTTTAATTCCTCTTCATTTAAAGCTTCATCGGCTTCAATCTTGTCCTTAAGCTTGCCGTTAACCTGAACAATCAGCGTAATTGAACTTGCTTTTGCAAGATTTTCGTCCCATTTCGGCCATTCTTCTTCGTGAATTGAAGTTTTTGCGCCGAGTTCATGCCAGGCCTCTTCTGTCAGGTGAACCGCAACCGGTGACATAAGTTTGATTAAAGAAAGGATTGCAAAACTTACAACCTGTTTGTCTTCATTATCAAGCTGTGATTTTTTGCCCTGCCAATCGTAAATTGCGTTCACGAGTTCGCGGTATTTTGAAATTACCGTATTGAACTGGAAGTCGTTTGCAATATCAATTGAAATTCCTTTGATTGCCATATGAACCTTGCGTACAAGGTCGTCGTTTTCTTTCTTGAGCGGGAATTCCAGCTTGTAATCAAGTGTGAGATTTCCGGCATTTGAAGAAATCAGTCTCCAAACCCTGTTCAGGAATTTGTAACAGCCTTCAACACCTGCATCTGACCAGTCGAAATCTCTTGCCGGCGGTGAATCTGAGAGAATAAACAATCTTGCGGTATCTGCACCGTAATTTTCAAAGATTTCATCAGGATCAACCGTGTTGCCTTTTGATTTGGACATTTTGGAGCCGTCTTTCAAAACCATTCCCTGCGTCAGAAGATTTTTGAAAGGTTCGTCGAAATCCAAAAGCCCCAAATCTCTCAACGCTTTTGTGAAAAATCTTGAATATAAAAGGTGAAGAATTGCATGCTCAATTCCTCCGACATACTGGTCAACCGGAAGCCATTTGTTTACTAATTCTCTGTCAAACGGCTTGTCAGCATTTTTCGCATCTGAATATCTCAAATAATACCAGCTTGAACATACAAAAGTATCCATTGTGTCGGTTTCGCGTTTTGCGGGCCCGCCGCAGCAAGGGCAGGTGGTTTCAACAAAGGTTTTTGAAGTTGTAATCGGTGATTTGCCGACAACACTGAAATCAACATCTTTCGGAAGCATTACGGGAAGCTGGTCTTCAGGAACGGGCTGAATTCCGCATTTTTCGCAGTAAACAACCGGAATCGGCGCGCCCCAGTATCTCTGGCGCGAAACAAGCCAGTCGCGGAGGCGGTATTGTGTTTTAAACTCCCCGAAACCTTCTCTCACAGCCTTTTCTGTAATTGCTTTTTTAGCTTCTTCGTTTTTCATTCCGTTGAATTCGCCGGAATTAACCATAACTCCGGGTTCTGTGTAAGCTTCATCCTTGCAGTCGGACGGATTTTCAGGATTTTCAATTACGACTTTCATCGGAAGATTATATTTTTTCGCAAAATCAAAATCGCGCGTATCATGAGTCGGAACAGCCATAACTGCACCGGTTCCGTATTCTACAAGCGCGTAATCTGCTGTCCAGAGCGGGAATTCTTCACCGTTAAACGGATTTATACAATGGGTTCCAAGAGGAACGCCTGTTTTGACACGCTCGGTTGAAAGTCTTTCTATCTCGGTCATTTTGCGTGCGTTTGCACGATATTCTTCAACCGCGGCTTTGTTTTCGGGAGTTGTAAGTTTTTCAATATCTTTGTATTCCGGCGCAACAACCAGATATGTTATGCCGTAAACCGTATCAGGGCGTGTTGTGTAAACCGGAACTTCCATTCCCGGAATTTCTTTGACTTTAAACCTCAAAAGCGCACCTTGAGATTTGCCAATCCAGTTTGCCTGCATTGTTTTAACGTTGTCGCCCCAGCCCGGAAGTTTGTCCAAATCTTCAAGAAGAACTTCGGCATAATCAGTAATTTTCAAGAACCACTGTGACAAATATTTTTTCTCGACAACATGGTCGCATCGCCAGCATTTGCCGTCGATTACCTGTTCGTTTGCAAGAACTGTTCCGCATTCTTCACACCAGTTAACAGCGGCTTCTTTTTTGTAAGCCAGACCTTTTTTATAAAGCTGCAAAAACAGCCATTGAGTCCATTTGTAATAATCTGGTTTGCAGGTAGTGACTTCTCTGTCCCAATCGTATGAAAGCCCGAGCATTTTTAGCTGTTTTGTCATATAAGCAATATTTTCGTCAGTCCAGGTTTCAGGGTTTGCACCATGCTTCATTGCGGCGTTTTCGGCCGGAAGTCCGAAGCTGTCCCAGCCCATCGGGTGAAGGACATTAAACCCGTTCATCTTTTTATAACGAGCAATTACATCTGTAATTGTATAATTTCTTACGTGCCCCATATGAAGTTTCCCTGACGGGTAAGGAAACATTGAAAGGGCGTAATATTTCGGCTTATCACTATTGTCCGGGGTTTTGAAAGCTTTATTCTCTTCCCAAACCTTCTGCCATTTCTTTTCTATTTCCTGAGGATAATATGATTCTTTCATCTTTTTCTCCCTAACTCTTATTCTTCAAAAAGATTAGCATAAAAAAGGTTTATTATCAATCTTGAAAAAATCTAAAAATTTTAGTATTATAATAAAGGTTTTTTATTTGCAAACAAAAAAGGAGGAAAGTATGAAAACCATTGATATGACTGAAAGAAAGGCTCGGGGGGGGGGACAAAGTCTACTTTTACATATTGGCACAGGATTAGGACACAAGTACAAGTCACGTTTTCTCACGATTTTCAAACAAAAGTCCGAATTTAAAAGACGAACTCTGCTTTTGCACAATAATGCCGGCTTAAGACGCAACTGCAATTTTCTCAAGAAGCCGTGCGTTGCATTCACTATGGCAGAAGTTCTGATTACACTAGGTATTATCGGAATCATTGCAGCTATGACGCTGCCAAGTTTAATACAGCGTCAGCAAAATATGGTTAACGTCACAACTTTAAAAAAATTTTACACTGTGTTTTCCCAAGGAATCAATTTAATGAAGTATCAAACAGGATGTGAAGATGTCGCTTGTTTAGGTTTTGTCGGCGAGGTTAGCGATGAAGATTGGAACAACCAAATGGAATCCAAAATGAAAAAACTGTTTAACATTATAAAAATGTGCAAATATGGAAATAATGCTTGTACAACACCCACCTATCAGTTATCCGGGGTTTTTCAAGAAAACGGTTTCAGCGAAACAAACTTTTCATTCATGACAGCTGATGGGATAAAAATAAAAATAATGCCCAAGACCGAAGGAGCAGAATGGAATTCAATTACAGTTGATGTGAATGGAGATAAAAAACCAAACACTATCGGACGTGATATTTTTCTGTTTAGAATGGACAATAAAGGGCTTATACATCCATACTACGGACTAGTATATTCTAATGGCAATCGTAATATGTACTGGAAAACAAATGAAATGCTCTGCGGTTGGCCCGGCAAAAAGGTTCCTGCAAACAGCACCGGATATGGCTGCACCGCAAGAGTTATTGAAGAAAATTGGACTATGACATACTAATCAAAAATCCTCCAGAAATTCTGGAGGATTTTTTTGAATTCTTTAAATAAAAATAATTTATTTATACTATTACAGTTTTTAAAACTTTATATTATAATTTTGTATTATGAAGAAGAGATTTATTTTAACATTAATATTTAGTTTAGCACTTGCAGGTCTGCAGACAGAACCGGCGCAGGCCGGGTTTGTCGGAAGCTACAAGGCAAGAATTTCTGCAAACAGAGAATTTAAAAATACCCAGCAGGAGATTAAAGAGATTTTTGTAAAACAGGACAAATTTACAAACGCTCATGACCTTGATAAACTATCTGATTTGTACGATGAAAGCTTCGTAAATAATGACGGATTTGACAAAAAACTTTATTTTAAATTAATTAAAGACACCTGGGAAACTTATCCGGAAATACAATACGATACAGTAATCCGCGACATTCAAATTGATGGAGATTATGCAAGCGTTCAGACATTTGAAACAGCACTTGCAGTAACGCACGAACAATCTGAAAAAGTTGATGCTTACGGCGAACTCCGCTCAAACGCTAACAGCATTTATTACCTTAAAAAATCCGGTAAAAAATGGCAGATTGTCTCCGAACAGGTTTTGAGCGAAAAATCACAGCTCAAATACGGAGATGCAAGATTTATTAAAATGGATTTGAATGCCCCAAGAGTAATCAACGCAGGTGAAGAATATTCTGCAGAACTTTCTATTGATCTGGCAGATGACGAAAGCGGAATTGCATCAATTGACAAACAGCTTGTAATTCACCCGCTTGACAAACCAGAGGAAGCATTTAGAGCCATAGGCGCAGACAGTGAACTTGAAAGAATTTTTACTGCAAACAAAAAAAATATTAACGAATACGCTACCGCCTCAATCGGAATTGCAAAATCCGAACCTTATGACGAAAATCATTCAAAGGTTTATATGTCAGGAATTGCATTTTTGATGAGCAGAGTTAATGTAATTCCTCAAAATAACTTCATAAAAGAAGAGGACGAAAATGCACAAAAAACTAAGTAGTTCTATATATTTGATTATTTGTTTCGTCTTTTTCCTATGGGTTGACCTGTATTTTTCAGCGCAGCTTGTAAGGCAATTGGGAACAGGGTTAAAAATTTCAACTCCCGTTTTTGCACTCACTTATGTCAAAAATTACGGCGCAGCCTTCAGCATTATGCAAAACGCAAGAGAAGTTTTGATTATACTTTCGGTTGTTGCAATTGTACTGCTCTTCGGCTATGTGATTAAGCATTTGAAATCAATATCGTTTAAAAGCATATTTTTCATAGCACTTTTGTCAGCAGGCATCGCAGGAAATCTTCATGAACGAATTATCTATGGCTATGTAAGAGATTTTTTTGAAATAAAAGCTTTCAACTTTCCGGTTTTTAATATTTCTGATATATTTATTACGGTAGGCGTTATATCACTTGTAATCCTAATTCTACTCAAGAAGACCAAGTAAGGTTTTGAAATCGGAATAAAAGAATGATTTTTTTAGCAGATGAAAATGATGAAAATACAAGGCTGGATAATTTTTTGACAGCAGTCACTGCTGATTTGGCGCGGACAAAAATTCAGAGTCTCATTAAATCCGGCAATATAAAGGTTAACGGAACAATTAAGAAACCTTCTTACTGCGTCAAAGAAGGCGATAAAATAGTATTTTGCATTCCAGAAGAACAGAGTTTAAAAATTGAGGCTGAAAATATACCGCTTGAAATTATATATGAAGATGAAAACATGGCTGTAATAAACAAACCCTCGGGGATGCTTACACACCCTACTTCAACTGAAAAATCCGGAACTTTAGTCAATGCGCTTCTTTTTAGGTTTGGTGAAAATCTTTCTGATATAAATGGCGAATTCAGACGCGGAATTGTTCACCGGCTGGACAAGAATACATCCGGACTTTTGATGATTGCAAAAAATAACAAAACGCATGAATATCTTGCTGATTTGATTAAAAACCATGATTTAACAAAAAAATACAGAACAATTGTTAAAGGAGTTTATCCAAAAGAGGAGGATTTAATTGACCTTCCGATAGGCAGACATCCGGCCCAGCCTCACAAAATGGCAGTTATTGAAAATGGAAAAGAAAGTACAACAATTGTTAAAATTATAGAACGATATAAAGATGCAACCTATTTGGAGATAACTCTTGTTACCGGAAGAACGCACCAAATCCGCGTACATTTAAGCCACAAAGGTTTTCCGGTCTTTAATGACACTCTTTACGGTGCAGGAATGGCAAAAGTTAAAACTGATGAACAAGTGTTACAATCGTACTATTTGAGATTTACAAAACCGTTTTCTGATGAAATAATAGAGCTGAAAATTGAGCCTGATGAAAAAATAAAAAAAGTACTCAATTATCTGAAAAACAGGAGTTAATTTATGAAATACGTATTTTGGACAAGCGCTTTTATCATAACAATAATATGGATTTATCTGGTTATCGCAAACTTGACAGCAGTCGGCGGAATAACCATACTTGACAACGGTCTTGCAGGTGCATTGGGAACTTTTCCAAGAAGGCTTGCTCTTAATATGGGCTTGATTATTTGTATAATTTTCCTTGCAGGTTTTACAACAGCAAAACTCTTTCTTTTACCGCTTTTAATACAAAACAAAGAAAAAGAAGGCGCTTATGAAAGACGATTAGAAAAAACAGCCGTTTCTAATGACGAAAGCAGCGCAAAAGTAAAGG
>ENA-ORMR01001168-ORMR01001168.1-human-gut-metagenome-genome-assembly--contig:-NODE-1168-length-21400-cov-3.360553_pt1 | contig 21400 bp, 27 predicted proteins | sample MGYA00242107_ERZ509003 | MGnify/ENA primary metagenome ERZ509003 (study PRJEB26280, sample SAMEA2338699) | human gut metagenome | biome: human gut; feature: human-associated habitat; material: faeces... | reverse complement strand
GACGCAATGCTTTGGCCATATGTCCTGGAAACCAATTGATAATACTTTTATGCAACCCCTTATCTTGATTTTCACTCATTTTTATCACCTTCTTCTTTTGCTAATTCGTATAATTCTTTTTCATATTGAATTATTTTAATCAACTCTTCTTTGGTAGGCAAATAAGTTAAATATTTAGATGCGTATACATTTTTTACATCATCCCCTAAAGTCATCTCCACTACGGCATCATCTTTATCTGCACAAAGTAGTATTCCAATAGGTTCATTTTCTCCATCAATCATTTGAGTCTTTTTATAATAATTTACATACATTTGCATTTGACCAATATCCTGATGGGTTAATTTCCCAATTTTTAAATCAATTATTACAAAACATTTTGCTAATCTATTATAAAATATCAAATCTGGATAATAATACTCTGCCCCTATCTTAATTCTTTGTTGGCTTGCGACAAAAGAGAAACCTCTACCAAGTTCTAATAAAAACTCTGTTAAATGTGATAATAACGCACTTTCTAAATCAGTTTCTAAATAATTTTTATTTTCTTTTAAACCAGCAAATTCAAATATATATGGCGATTTTAATATTTCTTCTGGTTCACGTTCAATAACTCCCTTTTTAGATTCATTAATTATCATATTTTTATCAGGAGAAATTAAATACCTATCATATAACTTCGTATTTATTTGTCTACGCAGTTCTCTACAACCCCAATTAGATTTTATAGCTTCTAATTCATAAAAATCTCTCTCTTCTTTTCTATCTATTTTTATTAATTCTTGAAAATGAGCCCAAGATAATTCGGTCGACACTGTCGACCATATTGGATACATTTCATAAAATCTTCGCATTCTTCTAATACTTACTGAAGAAAAACCACTTCCAAATTCTTTAGTTAATTGTTCTGATAAATATTGTAATAACTTTTTACCATATTCTGCTCTATCATTTTCTCCACAGGCTTTGTGTATTTCTTGCCCTATCTCCCAATATGCTTGTACCATTGCTGAATTTACTACTGTATATAATTTTGATTGTGCAGTCAATACACTATTTCTAATTATTTTGTATGATTCTTCTGGTTGTTTTGTTATTTGGTTATCACTCATAAATTTTCTCCTTTTAATTATTCTAAAATACCTCCCTCTCCTACTAATTTAACATTAGCGCTATTAGGCTTAAATTCGTTCTCTAATTCATCTATATAAGCATATTGAGGTATATATAATGCATTCCCTGAGATTATGCACTCTCCTGCCCCTAATACTGTTACCATATTTAGACTTGCTTCATTCATATAAGCTACGGTTTTCCTTATTTTTTCTATATCATTAGGATTTACTAGCTTATGTATGAAATAGTTTTGTAATTGCGATGTTATGGTCGTCGATATGTCACTTGGTCTTTGACTAGCAATCATAAGATATACTCCAAATCTTCTTCCCTCTTTGATTATTTTCTCAAATGTTTTTAAACTATTTCCATGCATCTCCGTTTCTTCTTTATTACTTGACAACAAATTATGTGCTTCATCAATCACTATGTTTAGGATTGATTTCACTTCATTATTTCCTTTACTTTCCGTCTTATTATCATATAATATATTAGAAATTAATGAAGGTATTACTTCTTTCATCTCTTTATTTACATTTCCTAATTGAATTACGCATATATTTTTGCTATCAAAAATACTATTTTCTAATTCTTCTGTCGAAGATTCAAAGATTTTTAAAAGTTGTAATTTTTTATTAGCCATTCTAAACATTAAGGGACTTATATATTCAAAATTTATTCCGTTTTCATTTCTTTGTACAATCTCTAACAGTAATTCAAATTCAAACCTATCTAGCGAATTTTCAATTGGTTTTATTCTAATACCTAGCTTATCTATATCTTCCAAAGTTTTTAAGTTATAGTTATTGTTGTCATAATAGAACTCTCCTGTTTTTCCATTAAATTTTATCCTATCTATATTTTCAAAATATTGTTCTGCATAGTTTCTTATTGAATAAAACATTGTATTTTTCCTGTTATAAATAATTCGCTTTATCAAATTAAGTCCTCTATGGTTGTCTAAATCCAATTCCTTTTTAGAATTCTCATATGCTTTTCTTATAATAGGCATTTGAGTCTTTTCTGTAGCATTCAGTATTATTCCCCAATCTTCAGCCGATAAATCTTTAAAATCAAATGGTATTTTGTTAGCATTATCTTTTCTAGTATTCAAATTAAATATCTTCTTTTTTTCCTCATTACAAATTGCATTTCCACCATATTCATTATTTAAGTCGAAAATTAATATTTTAGAATTATCTTTTTGGGGAAGATTCTCAATTTTTTCTATATACTCCTTCAATATTTTAGACATTGTGTTAGATTTACCACTCCCTGTATTTCCAAATATTCCTATATGAGAAGGTATTAATTGATTTATGTCTAATGCAATATCATTAGAATTATCAAAAAGATTTTTTCCTATTTTTATCGACTCTTTAGGTTTATAAAAAATAATTTCAAAATCCTCTTTTTCTAAAGTTTCTATTTTTGCTTCTACTATTGGCAATAGTCTTAATCCTCCTAAGAATTTTCCATTTGAAATTCTTCCCTTAACTTCGAGTTCGACTAAATACGCTATTTCTTTAGTTTCATTATTATCAAATTTCAAATATTCACCTACTATTTGACATATTATAATATCTAGTCCAACTCTTGTTTTTACGTAACTATTTATTTGAGGAGCTGGAATTATATTTCCATTTTCTATAATATGAGGAGGCAACTTTTGGTCCATCTTTGCTAAAATCTTTATTCCTCTAACTTCAACTATTTTACCTATAAGCATTATTTTAACACTCCCTCAATTATATTAGAACATCTTTTTACTGTTCCTATTTTTTCTTTTAGTTGATTTATAACAATAACTTTATTACCATGTTTTTGTATCGTTTCTGGAAGTTCTTCATCATTATTATATCTAAACCAAATTACTGTTAAAGATGATTCTATCGCATCTGATATTATTCCATTTAGATGTTCATCATTACCAGAATACCCAATTACTATTAAAACTGCATTTTGCTTTATAAGTTCCTCCTTCATCAAAAACATTAATTCAAAAAATCTTGGTCCAAGCGCTGTTTCATACTTTTTATTTCCAGGATATATAATTGCATCTTGTTTTAAAATTCCTTTTGTTACACTACCATGCAATTTTGCAGTTATAAATGTAGGTACCTTTTTGTTATATTTAAAATTGTATCCAATAACATCAAAAAAATTTGTTTTTTTATATGAATCTGCACTAAGTACATTGTTCATATAACTTTTTTCTTGTAAAATTGTTTCTACAATATCATCATAGTTTAATGTAAAGATGTTAATTTTATATGACGAATCTTGCCTATTCTCTGTAGTATCAATTAGAGTATATACATTTTTCATTAATGCTCCTATATCTTGTAAGTCGTTACTATTCATATCTAGTTTTTTCTCTGCTTGGTTAAACTCATCAACAAATAATTTTTCTGCTATTTTTCTATCTTGTACGTTTAATGAATTTAACTTCTCTTCAAAAGAATTACTAGTTCCCTCATATTTTTCGTTTAAAAATTCATTTGTTTTACTAAAACCAACTAATTGAGGAAAAGATCTTCCATTAACTCCTGAGCCAAAAAGGAAATTAATATTAGCAGAAGAAAAAATTTCTCTTAATTTATATTTTTCAATTAATTCTTTATTCAATTCTTCTTCTGTTTTTTCTTTTATCTCTATTTCATTGTTCAATAATTCATCCATATTTATTCCTCTTTTCCTAGCAAAGTTAATTTTTTGTTTATTCTATCATAAAAAGCCAAAAAAAGAAAGTGCTTTTCCAAACACTTCCAATTAAGTTTTATCTCCAAACATTCTTATTTTTGTGTTGACAAATCGTTGACATTTTTAAGATTAGAATTATACTACTCCGCACATCATATCAACTTCTATCGTTACTTTAATTTTATTATTTTCAACTCGCTTGACCTTATTTTTGCCTTTTCTCTCAAAACTAATAAAATTCTCAAATGCACTAAATTCAACTATTATATCGAATCTTTTAGATATAGCACCGAGCAACATTCCACATGTGTTTTTTATGTATATATATCAACATAAAAAACATTATATTAATAATCTGAAATCTTCTATTTTTTGTTGTATTATTCTTTCAGGGTTTCTACCTTCTATTTTATCAGTTAGCATCTGTTCTATATTACTATCATCTAAGATGAGAATCATTTTAGAGCGTTCAATCCACTCTTCTCTCAAAAATTCTATAACTGTTTTTTCATCATATTTTCTTGTAATAATAATGCCAAATAATCCTGTTCCGGTTGATTTTTAAATAATTTGCTATTTGTAATATATCTTGCTTTGTAACCCCATTTGTAGAATTTTTGGCGTCTATCACAATATATTCTGCATTATATCGTTGTCTTATAAAACACCAAAAGCCATTCATATCATAATTAGGCATTATAAAATCACGCCTATTGATTCTTCTTTGATCATATGATTGATATATTGGCATACTCAGATTTGGGAAAAATAATAATTCTATAATTTCTCCTACTAATTTTTGATATTGTCCCCAATTTTTTATTCCTGATTCACATTCCCTTAATTCATTAATTTTCTGTTTACATTCCTCTGTTTCATCGTCAGATTTATGTTCGTAATTATCTTTAAACATTCTTAAAATACTATTTAAATAAGAATTATCTAATTTCAAGATTTCATCATTAAAATTCGCAATTAAATAATCTCTATCCCACACTTCAATATGATTCAATTTTATATAGTGTTCATTTCTTTGTGATAATTTGCCAGGAAATATTAGAATATTTCTTACTCTAATATTTCCATACTGCCTTTTTAGATTTTCTGCACTAATATTTAATTTTTTAATAATATCTTTAATTCTATTAGTAGTAAAAGAATCATTAGCTTTTACTTCACATACATTATACTCATTATTCAAATTATTCTTTAAAACTAAATCTAAATCACTATTGTACACTCTTGGGATAGTCTCTAACGAATATTTCTTACTACTTTTTATTATAAGTTCAATGCATTTTTCAAATACTATTGTGCTTACAAATTTTCCTTGTTTCATTGCATTACAATAAAAACAAGTTAATTGTAAATTACTAATATTATCTATTCCTCCTTTACACTTTGGTATAATATAATCTATAACTGGTAAAATATTCTCATTAAATTCTTGTCCACAAATACTACACTTATTACCATATTCCTTCATTAAATATTCTTTAATTTTATCCATTTATTTCTCCTTCTATATTGAATTATTTTGTTTTCTAGTTTTCTATTTTTTACTATTATTATTTAATAATATCCATCCACATATCTTTTTTTCTAATTTCATAATCTGTACTATTTCCACTAAAAAAGTTAAATACTTCCCATAGATATGGATATAAATTATATTCTCTTTCTTGTAAAACTAAGATATTAACTAAGTACTTAATTATTTTATAGCATACTAACAAAAGATGTCTGATAATCTCTAATTAATTTATTACTTGAAAATCTTCCTTGATTCTCTATTCTATGCTTATCAATTATAATTAATTTTAATACTCTCTCTATTCCTATAGATAAAGAAAAGAAAGCTTGATAAAATATTCCTTTTTGATATCCATTAGCATTTTTTAAGCAATCTAACCCATCAGCTATTGTTGCTAATGTTAAATTCGCTTCCAATAATAAAAACTTTTCATCTTCACTAAAATATTCCATATTTCCTCTTTCTTTATAAGATATACTAATATTTTTTATAATATTATCATAAAATTCTAAATTTATCAATAATTCTTCACTTTCAGAAAATAGGAAAATAAAAGGAAATTGATTTTATAAATTACCCATTCTATAATGTTAAGCATAGAGAAATGTAAATTTGCTCAAGACAAGCTATCTTGGGTATTTTTTTATGTTTTTTTCATAAATTTTAAAGAGGCGATTTATATGATGTTAGAAAAATATACAATAGAAAATACTAAAATAAAATTTTATGATGATTACATTTTAGAAAATACAACTAATCAAAAAGAATACATAGATAATGTTATCGTTAATTTAATAAGAAAAATAAATTCTTTTTTGTTGTAATTTGTTGCAATTACAGATATAATTAATTACAAGTTAAAGACAAATTATAAGGAAAGGAGGAATTGTGCAAAATGATGGCACATATGCAATATATTTAAGAAAATCAAGAGAAGATATAGAATCCGAAAAATATGGTGAAGGTGAGACTTTGGCAAGACATGAGAAAATTTTAACTACTTTAGCAGAAAACCGAAATCTAGCCATTGGTAAAATTTATAAGGAAGTTGTAAGTGGCGAAACTATTAGCGAAAGAAAAGAAATTCAAAAACTTCTTAAAGATGTCGAAAATGAAAAATGGACTGGTGTTTTAGTTGTTGAAGTAGAAAGACTTGCTCGTGGTGATACTGCTGATCAAGGTCGAGTTTCAAAAGCTTTTAAATATTCTCACACAAAGATTATTACACCTGTTAAAACTTATGACCCAGATAATGAATTTGATGAGGAATATTTTGAGTTTGGCTTATTTATGTCTAGAAGAGAATATAAAACAATCAATAGGCGTTTGCAAAGAGGTCGTGAAGTTTCTGTTTCTGAAGGTAAGTTTGTGGGAAACATTGCTCCTTTTGGATATGATAGAATAAAGCTAAAAGATGCAAAAGGCTATACTTTAACAATCAATCAAGATGAAGCTCCTATTGTAAAGGAAATTTTTAGATTATATAGCTTTGAAAGTAATACTATAAATTCTGTTGTTAAACAATTAAATAATATGAATTTAAAACCTAGAATTTCTAATGAATGGACTATTTCTTCTGTTAAAGATATTCTTTCTAATCCTACTTATATCGGTAAAATTGTTTGGAATAGAAGAAAACAAAAAAAGAAAACGAAAAATGGACATATTATCATTAGTAGACCTCGTAATCAAGATTATTTAATTTATGATGGATTGCATGAGCCTATTATAGATAATAAAACTTGGGAATTAGTTCAAGAAAAAAGAAAACAAAATGCTCCAAAAGTAAAACACGACCATCAAGTTCAAAATCCATTAGTAGGATTAATATTTTGTGAAAAATGTGATAAACCTATGCAAAGGCGACCTTATACAAAAGCTGACAAACCTGCGACACTTATATGTTCTAATTCCAAATGTGATAATGTAAGTTCTAAACTTTATATAGTAGAAAACAAAATAATTGAAGCATTAAAAATATGGCTTGAAAATTATAAAGTAGATTATGATATTAAATATCATTTAAATACAGAAAACAATAAATTAATCGAAAAGTCTATTGTTTCTGCTAAAAAGGAATTAGAAAAGGAAAATGCTAAACTTAATAAAATTTATGACTTCTTAGAAAATGGTATTTATAGTAAAGATGAATTTATAAATCGCTCAAAAACTATAAAAGACAGTATTCAAAATTTAGAAAACAAATTAGAAGAATATAACTCTCTATTACAAAAAAATACAGAAATGAAACATGAAAAAGAAACTATGATACCTAAATTAGGAAATGTAATTGATTTATATGATAAATTGGAAACTGCTGAAGATAAAAACATTTTATTAAAAAGCATTATTGCAAAAGTTACATATCTAAAAACAGAAAAAGCAATAAAAAAAGATTCTGACCCTACTAATTTTGAATTACATATATATCCAAAGATACCTAAAATTTAATTATTTACAAACTATTTATTTATAATAATTTCTTTGGTATAATCTAATAAAAATAAGAAATAAATTGAATGTTAGGAGAAATATAAATGAACACAAGCCAGAAACATATTATTATAGCAGGAGTACCTAGAGCAGGAAAAACAACTCTATGCTCATACTTAGCCAAATCATTAAAATATCAACATCTAGCAATGGATGCAATTATTATGGGCATAGAAGTAGCATTTCCAGAAACAGGAGTAAAACATACAGACCGTTGGAATTTATTATCAACAGGTAAAAATTGGACTAATTTTATTAAAAAGATATCATCTACAAGTAACTATGATAAACTTCCATATAGACTAGCTTTTGATATGTATCATATTACTCCAAAAGAATATGTAGAAAATATAGATAGTTCCTGTTGTGATATTATTTTCTTAGGATAAAATATATCAATAGATGAAAAATTTAAACAAATAAGGCAATTCGACTCTATTTATGATTGGACAAGCCAAAGAGATGATTCAATTGTAAAAGAACATAAACATATAAAAGATTACATAGAAATTAGTAAATATTTGCAGGAAGAATGTAAAAAATATAATTTAATATTTATTGATATCGGCAAAGATAGAGAAAACAAACTAAAAGATATAGCAAATAAAATACTAACAAAAATAATTATTTTACAGTCAATAGCTAATTGTAATCAATGTCTTTAGCTATTGACAACATCATGGAACTCATTCTTCTGTACCTATATCATTTAAAATTGCTTTTGCTTTTTGATCTGGCATACCAAATCTTTGACTTAAATATCTAAGTGAAGCTGCTAACTCTCCGATCCGGGCCTCCATATTGGCTAATAATAAATTTAGCTAAACGTGGATTTGGACATTTTATATTTATTGGATATTCTAAAGTCTTATTATAAGTCCACATTAATTATTCCCCCTTTCCCATGGCCATGGTTCTTCAAGCCATCTCCATTTATTACATGGAAACATAATAGTTAATGGCCCATATACTTTTTGATATTTATTTGATAAATCTTTAAATTTATTACTATATTCTTTATGCAAACAAATTGCCTTTTCATCATCAGGATGTGTATCTAAGTATAAACCTAGTTCTATAATAGCAAATCTATAACATTTTAATTGTTTTGCCATTTCTTCTCTTGTCATATCATTGTTCATTTCACACTCATTTTTTGGCTCAAATTCAAATTTACAATTACAAGCACATTTATCTTGTTTCATGTCACAAGAATTGTTCATTTCAAATCCACAACCACAATTATCATTATAACTCATCATCTGTTACATCCCTCCCCTATTTCATTTGTTGCTCTTATAAAAGCATTTTCCTCTATACTTTGACATGGTACATATGGACTAACTAATTCTGGGAAAATTGTTCCCATTTTTAATCCTACACACGGTGTAAAAGTTTTATCCATTTCTTGTATTGGAACATAACTTTGCCCAAACATTGGATTTTCTGGGAATAATGATGTTTCTTCATCAAATCCACAACCACAATCATTTTTACTACAAATACAAGATGTTTTGCATCCACAATTATTTGAACACTCACACTTGTATTCAGCTGTTGTTCCTACATTATTGCATATGTCTTCAATTACTTTTTCATTATAATGTTTTTGACAACAACATTTATTATATCTACGATTATACATATCTTACTTCCTCCTTATTTTATTGTATAATACATTTTATGACAAAGTAATATTATTGGTTACACACTTTATGTAAATTATATAAATTTTCAAAGAACTCTTAATGTTTATAAATTTAAAAATTAAATATATACTATTATTCCAAACTATAGATTAAATTACTATTTTTGTTATATCTTTTTATACTGTAAAAAACTATAAATATAAGATTAAATAGAAGAAAAGAAAAAAACTAGAATATATTTATAAATCCTAGTTTTTTTCTTTTTATTAATATAACTTAATATTTCTAAATAGTATCTTAAATTTTTACTACTCCACCAACTGTTCTATTCATTATATCATCTTTATTTCCTGGTAAAATTGATTCTCCCCCAGCTATTGCAACAACATCACCTGTATTTACATATCCTGCTTGTTTTGCAACTTCAATTCCTCTTGCTACTAATTCTTTAGCAGGTAAATTTTCTTTTACAAGTATTGGTGTAACATCCCAAGCTAAAGCTAATTGTTTGTATGTTTTTTCTGAAGATGTTACTGCATAAATTGGACAACATGGTAAAAAGCTTGATACTAGTTTTGGTGTATCTCCACACTCTGTATAAGCAAATATTGCTTTTGCATCCATTTGTAATGCTGTAGAACATATAGAATGAGCTAAATAGAATTCATAATTTTTAGTTTCTAAGTCATATTCTCTTCTTTTAAATCTTTTTCCATAATTTATTGAATTTTCTACTGCTATAGCAATTTTTGCCATTGTATCTACACACTCTAACGGATATTTACCCATTGCACTTTCTCCAGATAGCATTATAGCACCTGTTCCATCATATACTGCATTTGCAACATCAGATACTTCTGCTCTTGTTGCTCTTGGGTTTGTTGTCATAGATTCAAGCATTTGTGTAGCTGTTATAACAAGTTTTCCTGCTCTATTACATTCTTTTATAAATCTTTTTTGAACAATTGGAACTTCTTCCATTGGAATTTCTACACCCATATCTCCACGAGCAACCATAATTCCATCTGTAACTTCTAATATTTCTTGGAAGTTATCAATTCCCTCTTGACTTTCTATTTTAGAAATTATCTTTATATCTTTTCCACCATTTTCATCTAATACTCTACGAATAGCTAAAACATCAGATGCAGATCTAATAAAAGAAGCAGCAATATAATCGAAATCGCCTTTACATCCATCTATTAAATCTTGTATATCTTTATCTTTTAATGCTGGTAAATTAATGTGTGTGCCAGGAACATTTATACTTTTTCTATTTCCTAGTTCTCCACCATTCATTACTTTACATACAACATCTTTTCCTTCAATACGATCTACTTCTATTTCTATTTTACCATCATCTATAAGAATGGTTGTTCCTGGCTTTACATCTTTATATAAATCTTTATAGGTTACAGAAGTTTTTGTATTGTTACCTATGATATCTTCATTTACTAATGTAAATTCTTCTTCTGCTTTTAAAACAACTGGTGACTCTTCTAATTTTCCTGTTCTTATTTCAGGTCCTTGTGTGTCTAATAATAATGCTACTGGCATATTAACTTCTTCTCTTGCTTGCTTAACTGCATTAATAAATTTTTCTTGGTCTGAATATCCTCCATGAGAAAAGTTAATTCTAGCAACATTCATTCCTGCAAGCATCATTTTCTTTAGAGTTTCTACTTCTGCAGTTGCTGGCCCTATTGTACATACGATTTTTGTTTTTTTCATATTATTTTTCCCTCCATATGCTTATACTTTACAACTTATTGGTAAAATATAAATAATTTTAACACGTTTTGTATTATAACACGAACAAAGAGTGTATTCAAGTACACTCTTTTATTTTTTTATTAAAGGCAATAACTTTTGTTATATTTGCTTAATATTTTGTTTATTTCTACTATATCATAGCTCCCATTTGAACCTACATCCTTTACATACAATCTTTTTGCACTAAATTTATTTTCATTTAATTCCTCATTTATTATATAGTCACTAAATACTAAATATTGTTCTTCTTTCTGATGTTCTGTTAGATTATTATACTTCTTCTTTTTCCCCCATCACTTTCAATCATATTACTCCTAAATATTTTTCAAACTATTTTCTAATCCATTTCACTAAATTCAAATTCTCCTCATCAAGCACCATTTTATGTTTTGGAACAACTCTAAATGTATATCCAAAATCTCCTCCTGTTGAAAGTTCTACTTTAGCTTTATATCCATAAGTTCTATTTTCATCATCTCTTTCTACTAATTTCATTGGAATAATATGAATATTATCTACAATTCCATTATCCATAATTTGTCCATAGTATACTTGAACTTCGATATTTTCCTGATTGATATTTGGCAGACATACTTTACATTTAACTTCTATTGTTTTTCCTGCATCTATAGTAAGGTCATTTGCATTATTTTCTTCTCCGAGTAATTTGTATATCATCCCAATTTCTAATTAAATTTTGTTTCCATTCATTAAATTCTGTTACTTTAGATAAATCTTCATAATATTTATTAGTTAAATTACATAATGGTATATATAAATTCTTTGTATAATCAACTAACATTCTAGCTGTACTAAATCTTCCACCAGTAGAAATTATAGAATTTTTCATCATCTCTACCCAATTATTTGAAAAGTCATTTTCTTCTTTATTATAGTACATAGGAATAATTTTCTTTTCTAATGTTATATATATGCTTTCACTATCATCATTGTCTTGAATTTCATAATTATCATATTCTAAATTTGTTCCAATAGTCCATCCATTTTTTGTATTATATCCTTCAGCCCACCAGCCATCTAATACACTAAAATTTATAACACCATTTACAGATGCTTTTTGTCCACTTGTTCCGAGATGCCTCCATTGGTCTTCTTGGATTATTAAGCCAAACATCAACACCACTAACTAAATATCTAGACATCGCAATATCATAATCTTCTAATAAGAATATTTTTCCTTTAAATTGTGGTTTCATAGATATTTCATGAATATATTTTATTAACTCTTGTCCTTCTTTATCTGCTGGATGTGCTTTCCCTGCAAATATTAATTGAACTGGTCTTTTAGAATCATTTAATATTTGTGTTATTCTTTCTAAATCTCTAAAAATAAGTGTTGCCCTTTTATATGTTGCAAATCTTCTTGCAAAACCTATTGTTAAAGCTTCTTCATTTAATCCAGACACAATACTTGATATTTCTTCATAACTATATCCATTTCTTTTTAATCTCTTAGTAGTATTATCTTTTACTAATTCTAGCAATTTACTTTTTCTTTTTTTATGTTCATTCCATAATTCTTTATTTGGTATATTTTTTATATTTTCCCAAATATTATTATCATGTATACTATCTTGCCAGAATGGAATTAAATATTTATTATATAAATCTTTTAAATTCCCTGCAAGCCATGAGCAAGTATGAATACCATTTGTTACATATGTAATAGGTGATTCATTTGATGCAATATTTGGCCAAACTTCTCCAAATAATTCTCTTGAAACCTCTCCATGTAATTTGCTAACACCATTTTTCTTACCAGCTACTTTTAGAGCTAATATTCCCATATTAAATCCACTATTTTGCATAATAGCATCTGGTTTCATTCCTAATCTAAAGAATTCCTCTTTTGTTATTCCAAATCTAGTCCAATAGTTTTTAAAATATTTCTCTACTAAATCTAGTGGAAATATATCATTTCCTGCTGGAACTGGTGTGTGTGTTGTAAATACGGTTTTAGAACCTACTATATCTTTTGCAATATCAAATGATACCTTTTTTTCATTCATAATTGTTTTTATTAGTTCTAATATTAAGAAAGAAGAATGCCCTTCATTCATATGATATACTGTTGGGTTTAAATCTAGTACTTTTAGTAGATTTGTTCCTGCCATTCCTAAAACAATTTCCTGCTGGATTCTCATTTCCTGATCTCCACCATATAATGTTTTAGTAACACATCTATATTCTTCTAAATTTTCATCTATGTCAGAATCTAATAAATATAATTTAACTCTTCCAACATTTATTTGCCATACTTTTAAATATAATTTTCCTTTTGGAAATTTTACAAATATTATTAAATCATTTCCTTTTTTATCTTTAACAATTTGTATTGGCAAAGTAGTTCCATCTATAGTTTTATATTCTGTTTCTTGTTCTCCATATCCATTTATTTTTTGATGAAAATATCCATTTTTATAAAATAAACCAATAGCAACAAGTGGAATTCCTAAATCACTTGCTGATTTTAGATGATCTCCTGATAGTATTCCAAGCCCCCCTGAATATATTGGTAAAATTTCATCTAATCCATATTCTGCTGAAAAATATGCAATTAAATCACTTTTATTATTTGGATATTCCCTAGAAAACCATGTATTTTTACTATTAACATATCCTTCAAAATGACCATTTATTTTATCATATTCTTTTAAAAACACTTGATTTTTTGCTATAGCTTCTAGCTTTTCTTGCGAAACTAGTTTTAAAAATCTAATAGGATTTTTATTCACTCGTTCCCATAAATCTATATCAATTTCTTTAAATAACTTTAAAAATTCAGTATTCCATGACCACCATAAGTTATTTGCTATTTTACCTAAATTATCTATTCTTTTAGGCAATTGTGGTGTAACAGTTATTCTATTAAAAATATACATTTTTTCCTCCTTTGTACATCAAAAAAATCTCTTTTGTTTTCTCTACTTATATATTATCTATTAATCAATTTCATTTGTCAAATAAATTAACTAAATATTTAAAATTTTTATAAATGTTTTAATTGCAATTTAGACATTATTTTATTTCTACATAATAAAATAAATGTATTTATATAGAAAAATTGCAAAATATTCCAATTTTTGATATACTAATTTATATTTATTAAGCAAAAAAATAATTCTTGTTATAATAGATTTTATATTAAATAAATATTAAGGAGTGAAATTGTATGAAAAAATTTATTATTCGCATATTACTTATAATATTACTTATACTTGTTATTCTTTCTGGTTCTATTATTGGAAGTGGTTATTTACTTTATAAAAGTGCTATAACAAAAGTTAGTTTATCAGATAAGATAAAAGAAATAAAATCTTCTGAATCATTTGTATCACTAGATGAAGTTCCTATAAATTTTAAAAATGCTATTATTGCTGTAGAAGACCATCGCTTTGAAAAGCATGGTGTAATAGATTTAATTGCTATAGCAAGAGCAATATACTCTAATATTCGTTCCCATGAATTAAGAGAAGGAGGAAGTACAATAACCCAGCAAGTTGCAAAAAATATGTATTTTATTTCAGAAGAAAATGTTGTAAGTAGAAAAATTGCTGAGATATTTGTTGGATATGATTTGGAAAAAAATTATTCAAAAGATGAAATATTTGAATTCTATATGAACACTATATATTTTGGTGATGGATATTATGGCATCCAGGAAGCTACAAATGGATATTTAAATAAAGAACCTATAGATATGAATTTATATGAATGTACAATGCTTGCAGGTATTCCTAATGCTCCTAGTGTGTATTCTCCAACAGTAAATCCAGAGTTAACAAGAAAAAGACAAGAAAAGGTAATTAGTTCTATGGTTGAATATGGTTATCTTACTAAAGAAGATGCTGATAAAATTTTAAAATTAGAAAATAATTCAGATATTTAACTAAGAAACTTATATTACTTGTAAAAAATATTTAAATTTTCATTTTAGTTTAATATACGAAAAAACAACCTACAAACTTTATAAGTTCATAAATTGTTATAATATGGTGCCTTAGCGAAGGACGTATGCGAAAAATGCCTTGCACAAAAGAACTCTATTATCCGTTTCAAAATCAGTTATAGCAATAGTTTTAAAGACATATATACCCTCATCGGTGTTTTTTTGCCTATCACTATGTTTTTAATTTAACATAATTTTTTGTATTTGGCAATACCTATTACCAATTTTCTATCGTTTTATTTTACCAAATTTAAATCTCCATTTATAACTATTGGAGAGAATCCTGATATTTCATCATATAGCATTCCTTCTGGAATATCATTATATAAGTAAAGGAGGTTTTATTCATGAATGATTTTTTAAATTCTTTAGGAAATTCTTTGTATGATGGCTTATGTGAACTTGATTTATCACTTCATAGTACAAAATTAAAAGATACTTTCGTAGATGAATTTATACATGAATTACGAGACTATTTAGTTAAGTCTGATGTTACTTATAGATTATCAAAATTACCACAAGATACATTACTAGATATTAATGAAATTGAGAAAAATTATATTCAATGCTATCTTAATCATGAAGAATTTAATATTCCTAAAGAAATGGTTTATAAACCTGATTTGATAGGCTTAGTTAATGATGGATGGATTTCATTGCAACTACAAAATGATGGCTTATATCATGTTGTTAAGTTTGATAAATCAACTGGTAATCCTATTAATCCTAATTAAGTTTCTCTTTGAAAATCTGGCTTTCGTAATGCTGAAAAGAAAAAAGAATCATATGAAAGGTCTTCAATAGAAAGTGTTGACTTATTTCTGCTAAGATTTCCATTTTCTAATTCGTCTATTATTTCAAAATCTTCTCTAGGTATTAATGCATCTAATGTAACATTTTTCATTATTTCTTCTCCTATCACTTAAAAATTTCTTTTATTATGCCATTTTTCATATCATTAATATTATATAAATTTTTCATATTATCAAATGTTTCTTTTAAATTATTTCTAGCTGAAATCCATCCCATACCATCTGTAAACCAAACAAATTCAAATCCAACGACTTTTTCTGATTCTTCTGCAATCATTTTATAACTCCTAGCTGTTTCATTTAGTTTTGAACCTCCTGAAGCATAGAAATTAGTTTCAATTCCATAAATACAGTTATCTGTTTTTACAACAAAATCAAATCTTTTTGTTGCTTGATTTTGATTACTAATAAATGACATATCTAATTTCCACTTTCTTTCAATATCTTGTAAATACATTTCCTTAAAATATGTATCATTTTTCTTAAAGCCAGCTTTTTGCAAGAATCTTTCAACAACATTTTCCATTAAATGTCCACCACGATTTTTCCTTGCATTTGAATTTAATCCAGATTCAACTCCTAATACATAATCATATAAATTATTTACTAAATGTTTTTCTAACAACTCAAATAGTCCTGTTTCTCTCATAAATACTTTATATTGTTCAATATTATAATTCATTGTTTTAAAATTATATTCAAACTTATTACCATCATCATCTAGAACAATAATCTCATATTGTCTTACTGCTAATAATGTTGGTATACATTTTAATACTTCAGGATATTTATTTACTAACTTCTCAAATTCATATTCTATGTTTGTGCAACCTATTAATGAGTTTAGCATATTTAATTCTATTTTATGTTCTTCAGCATTCTTATATATTGTTTCAAAATCTATATAATATTTATAATTAGCTATACTATCTGTAAATGTTAGTAACCATTCTGCAAAGTTTCTTTTCATATTATTATTTTCCCTCCATTTCTTTATATCTTCTTACTGATAAATCTAAATATTCCTTTGAATTATCTATTCCTATATATCTTCTTTTTAAGTTTACAGCTGATATTCCTGTTGTACTACTACCACAAAACGGGTCTAATATTAAGTCATTTTCATTTGTTGATGCAAGTATTATTTTATCTAATATTTCTAATGGCTTTTGGGTTGGGTGTTTACCACACTTTTTTTCAGATGGTTTGGTCAATGATGTAGTCCATACATCTTTCATTTGCTTATTATTATTTAATTCTTTCATAGTATCATAGTTAAATGTATATTTGACATTTTTCAAGTCTTTCTTTGCCCACAAAATCGTTTCTGTTGAATGTGTGAAAGTTTTACAAGCCAGATTTGGTGGTGGATTTGTTTTTTGCCATGTTATATTATTTATTATTTTAAATCCTTCTTCTTCCAAAGACATACCTATAGAGTAAATATTATGCAATGTTCCGCTTATCCAAATAGTGCCATTATCTTTTAAAACTCTATAACATGCTTTTATCCATTTTCTATTAAACTTATGTTTTTCTTTAAGTGTTACCGACTTGTCCCAATTGCCTTTATTGACACTTACCATCTTACCACTACTACAAGTTATTCCATTACTAGAAAGAAAATAGGGCGGATCTGCAAATATCATATCAAACATACTGGTATCAAAATTACTTAATGCATTAAAAGTATCATCATTTATCAAGCTAAAGCTATCATTTTTATAGTAGAATTTGCCCTTATATTCCATTCATCTTGCTCCTCATAATTAGTTATCAATAATTCAGAAATTTGTCCACGTTCTTTAGCATTTGAATTTATCATTCTTTTTGCAAAAACTTCATTTATATAAAATCCCTTATATATTTTTTCAAAGAAAGTATCATTTTCATTTATATTTTTAGGATTAGAGTTACTTAACATTAGCTTTGCATTTTTTAGGCTTAATTTATCATAGTATTTAGCTAACTCTATTTGATCTGCATCATTAAAATTTTCTTTTGTATATGATGTAAATCCAGATGTAGTGGATATTGGTCTGTAAGGTGGATCAAAATATACAAAAGTATTATTATTCACATATTGCTCACTTTGTCTATAATCACCATATTCAAAAGCAACATTTGCTATAAGTCCTGATAAATTTCTTAAATTATTAGAATCACATATTGTTGGACTTTTATATTTACCACACGGTACATTAAATTTTCCATCTTTATTAACTCTATATAGTCCATTAAAACAAGTTTTATTTAAGAAAATAAATTCAGAAGCTCGTTTTATGTTTAGCTCGTTCTTAAGTTTATAAGAATTATATTCTTCTCTAATATCATAAAAATATTTTTGCCTTTCTTCATTGTCTAAAGATATAAAATTTTTTTCTTTTTTTTCCAACTGTTTTATTAATTCTTCAACATTATTTTTTATTACATTATAACAATTAATCAAATCTATATTTATATCAAAAGCATATGCCTCTTTCACTTTATATCTTTGTAAGATATCTATTAAGACAGCACCTCCACCAACAAAAGGTTCAATGTATCTTTCAATAGTACCATCTTTTAGTTCTAAAGGATAATATTTAGTTAATTGTGGAATCAAACTATTTTTTCCTCCAGCCCATTTTACAAAAGGTTTTACTGTATTCATTTTGTTCCTCCTAGTTCTTTATTAAAATATATCATAACTTTTTACTTTCTTCAATGAAATATTACATCTTTTTACAAAAGTTTTTATTTCTATTTATACTATTAAACAAATACAATGCAACTTTATTTTGCTGTGATGAGTCCATTTCCATAATTTTGCTTGATGCAAAAATTATATAAGGATAATTTGCAAAGTTGACAGTGGTTGTTCTGTATTCTATATTAATTTCTTTTAGAAAGTCATCAAAATATTTATACATTCCTTTTTTATCATATTTTAAGTTAGTATGACTATAATTATCACACATACATATAGCTAATCTTAATTTATTTTCTAAGTCCATATCTTTTATCATATCTATTACATAATTTAATTTTTCATCATTCATATTTTTTATTCCTTTCGATTTTAAATTTTTATTAATTTTCGGGGTATGGGGTGTAAAACCCATTTTTGAATTTGTGCGTATAGACGAATTCAGTGCTTGCTAGGACAAGAATTTTTGAGTTTTAAAAAAACACATTTTTTCTTGTGCAATTTTTAACTTCACTTTTTATAAATTCTTTTAGCAATTTTGCAAAATTTCTGATGGAATTCTTGGTATTAATGTTAAGTAATCTACTATATTTTCATTTTCAATATAAGGACAATTTATAACTCCATTATCATAAAAATTTTGTTTTAATAGCTCATTATATATTGTTAAAGTTGCATTATCATACTCATTGTTTGGATCTATCTGCTGTTTTTCTTGTTCAAGTTTTCTATTTCTTTTTTAATTGCATCATTTCTATTGTTAATAGTTTCAACATTTAGGGTAGAATTTAAATATAAATCTACTAACTTTTTTTCTTGTATTTTTAATTTATCAATGGCTTTTTCTATTTCCTTTACATCATTACTTTTTGTAGAATTACAAGTAATTATTTCATTATTCATACCCATCATAAAGATAGTTAACTCTTCTAAAACTCGTCTTAATTTAACTTCTATTTTTTCGGTATTATAATGAAGTCCATAGCCACTACAATTATGATTTTTACATCTTAAATGATAGTAAACTTTTTGTTTTCCATTTGGATATTTAAAAGATTCTGACGAAGCCATTATTTCACCACATATAGGACACTTTACCAATCCTGAAAACAAATGAATAAACTCTCCATAATTTGAGTGCTTATTTTTCACTAATACATTTCTAGTAGCATTCCAAGTAACTTCATCAATAATCGGTTCGCAATAGTCTTTTACTCTTAAAATATCTTTTTGCTTTCTTTTATATTTTCCATATTCAAATATACCAATATAAATTGAGTTTGTAAGTATTTTATAAACTCTATCGGCTCGCCATTTACCAGTCTTTAAATAAGCATTATTCTCTTGCATAATCGTAGCAATACCTCTAGTAGAGTGTCCTTCTTGGCATAATTTAAAGATTTCTTTAACTACTTGAGCTTCAATAGGCTCTATTTCTAAATGTCCTGTGTCTTTGTTTCTAGTATAGCCATAAGGTGCTTTACTAGGATGGATATGCTCGAGTCCATTTCTTCCATTGCTCTTTTAGTTCTTGCTCCAATTTCTTTTCTTTCTCTTTGCCCAAATACTAAATTCATACCAAATATCATTTCACCATTAGCAGTAGATACATCATAGGGTTCTAATATTAACTCAATTTTAACATCGTGTTCTTCACAATAATTTAAAAGCCAAAATCCATCATAGTTGTTTCTAATAAGCCTATCTACCTTAATAGCAATTAACTTATCAATTTTTTTAGATTTAATGTCGGCAAGTAATCTTTGCATTTCTGGTCGCATTAAATCTTTCCCAAAATGACCTGCATCATTATAAACATCTACAATACTATAATCATTCTTTTCACAATATTCTTTAATCATACGAAGTTGTGAATCAATAGAATAGCCATTATCTCTTTGGTCATCTGTTGATACTCTTACATAAACTCCACATCTCATAAAAATACCCTCCTATATGTTTGCTCACTAAAGTGCATTTTTGCCCCCTAGTTTAGGAAAAAAATTTATCTCCTCATTCTTTGAAAGGAATTTTTTATGGTTTTGTATGACAAATTTATAAAAAAACTTAAAAAATTTTTCCTCTCATATGTTTCCTAACAAAAACGCATTTTTGCAATCTAAATTTCAAAAATTTTTTATAAAATTACCAAATAGAAGATTAAATTTTTAATTTCATGAGAATTTGCTTAATTTCTTTTAAGTTATACTTTTGATTATGTTCTTTAATATAAAATGGTTTGCTAGATATTTCATTTGCTTTATATTCTAGTATGGTAAGAGTAGATGGATATGTAATTAAATATTCAATTGGTTCAATAAATTGTAAATTAGTAGCCTTTAGATGCTTAATTTTGCCATCTTTAACTGTGTACTCATAGTTTCTAATGATTTCTAGTATTTCGTCATTTGGCTTTAAATCTTGTATTACTTCAAACTCAAACATAAAAAATGTCCTCCTTTCTTCGATAAGAGAACATTTTTGATATTTTTTGAAGTTCAATTCATCTTTTATAAAAATGAAAAACTTACGAAACTCTTTATAAAAGTTCGTAAGTTGCTATAAATTGGAGCGTTTTAGGAGGTTATTTGCGAAAAAATCGCCTATTTTTAATAGTGTTCCTCCCACATTTTGCTCAAAAAAATAATTGACTCATCAACT
>ENA-ORMR01001162-ORMR01001162.1-human-gut-metagenome-genome-assembly--contig:-NODE-1162-length-21523-cov-5.427520_pt1 | contig 21523 bp, 18 predicted proteins | sample MGYA00242107_ERZ509003 | MGnify/ENA primary metagenome ERZ509003 (study PRJEB26280, sample SAMEA2338699) | human gut metagenome | biome: human gut; feature: human-associated habitat; material: faeces... | reverse complement strand
GCGCGAATGACAGTGCCGCCGGGCACATAAAATGCGCCCGTGTACTTTTTCGCATTTGACGGCGTGGGCATGCTGCCGTCGAGCGTGTAGTATACGCTGCCGCGCGCATCGCCGGAGAGGGTAACGCGCATGCCGCTTTCGCCTTTTTCAAGACTAACGGCCGGCTTTGCAATGCCGGCAGCTGTGCCGTTTTTGCCGGGATAGGCGTTAAAATAGATCTTGCCGTTTTCAAGGCTTATTCCGCGGCGCATAAACATTTCGCTCAATGTCACGAATTTATAGCCCTGCGCCTGAAGCGTATCGATAGCGCGCAGCGCGGCCGTGACGGAGGTCGGGTGAGTATCGTGCAAAAGCGCTATGGAGCCGTCGCGCGCCTACTTTATAAACTCGCGATAGACAGAGTCTGCGTTCTGGCTTTTCCAGTCGTATGTGTCCATCGACCAGAAGAAGCACGGCGTGTTCGCAGCCTTGAGCACACGTTGATTATAGTCGCCGTAGGGCGGACGGAGCATATAGCTGAAGTTCTGCCCGATGGCGCTGTCGAGTATCGCATCGGTCTTCTGGAGCTGCTGGCGGATCTGCGCGTCGGTCTTTGACGTCATTGCCGGATGATCGTAGGTGTGGCTCGCTATCTCGTGACCCTCCTGCCAGGCGCGCTTGACAAGGCCGGGGCTGCGCTCGGCCATCTGGCCGACGAGGAAGAATGTGCAGTGCGCGCCGCGCGCCTTGAGTCCGTCAAGGAGCCGGGCGGTGTTACTGCTCGAAGGGCCGTCGTCAAAGGTGAGTGCAATGAGCTTATCTCCGTCGGCGCTCGCCGATATCGGCAGAACTCCCACAAGCATCAGCACTGCCAGAAACGCCGCGGCAAGTTTTCTGAATTTTTTCATTTTTTAAAACCCCAATTTGACCATATTTTTGTCGTTGGCGAAGCTTGACATCTCGCAAACGAAGAGTATTTCGTCAACGTTTCTTTCGGCGGCAAGCTGCTGGGCCGAGCCCATGTAATAGCGCAGATCGAGCATGATTATATTCTCGTAGTCGGCCGTGAGAAACGGCACGAGGCTATTTGCAAACGAGTCTTTTATTATAAGCAGCGTTTTGCCGTTATTGCAGCCGCCGGTTATGGTCGTCTCGCCGTAGTTTCCGCCGAGAAAGACCTTGTATTTATCCTTTTCTCCGGCAGCGGACATATCGTAAAGCGGTATCTCCTTTCCGTCGGCCGTGACCTTAAGCTTATCCGACACCGGGGAGATGTAAACATCGTCGCACTTTGCCGCCGGGTCGAGGGTCTTTGAATAGGTCGTGCCGAGGAAGCTGTCGCTGAAAAGCTCGGGGGATGCGTCGTACTTTCCGTCCGGCAGCAGTGTTTTATAAGCCGTGTGAGCGCCGTACCACGTCCAGTGGTGGTCGGTACGGTAATACACCTGCTGCTGAGTCTTTGCCTCGCTCAGCGCAGCATAGAGATCCGGGAAGCTTACGTCCGGCAGCGCGCCTTTGACCGTGTTATAAAGCTTTTCGGCGTCATACATCTGCGCGTGCGCCGGGAGCTTATCGCTCATGACCGTACCCGTCGCCGGGACGAGCAGCATCGTTGTCTTTACGCCGCATGCTTGCACGAAATCGGATACCAGCCCAATATTGCGGTTTAAATTCGTTTCATCGACCTTGTCGGGCGTGATCTTTTCCATATAATATCCGTCCGAGCCGAGGTACGCGCCGCCTATATCCTTGAAGCCGGCGAGCTTTTTGACCTGCGAGCCGAGCTGCGTCCATGTGTCGCGCGCCGGGAACTGGTCGGAGATATAGTCGGTTATTTTATTTTGAAAGCTGCCGTCGAGGATGCTGTCAAACGTAAGCTTGGGTGCGGTTTGCAGCATGCGGTTTTCGTTGTCGGAAAACTTCCTGTCCTCCCCAGCGAACACAAACGCCGCAGGAAGAATTATGACGGCAAGGAACAGCGCGATGAGCGCTATGTGGAATTTTTTCATTACGCTCACCTCTTAGAATCTGAAGTAAAGGAAGGGATTGTAGCTGTCGCCGATGAGCAGGATCATGCTCAGTGCCAGAAGCGCTATCGTCAGAACGCTTTTGAGCGTAAAGGCCGCTTTTTCATTCATTGCACCGGCTGCGGAGAGGAAAAGCTTCTTCGGAAGCTCGGTGGAGGCAATACAGCAGATGATCAGGAGCACCGCCTTTGTAAGCAGCGTGTACACATCCATGCCGCCTATTGCTCCGTTTGCCCCGAACATCGAGCCGAGGTACGGCAGGAGAACGCTGACATCGTCACTTGCGAATATGACCCAGCCGATAATGATCAGCAGCAGCGCATACACATGGCGGAAAAACTTCGGCAGCTTGTCCAGCGCCTTGAGCAGGAACAGCTTTTCGATAAACAGGATCACGAAGTAATACAGGCCCCACATGACGAAGTTCCAGCCAGCTCCGTGCCAGAAGCCGGTGAGCGACCAGACGATCAGCAGGTTCAGCGCCTGACGGGCAAGGCCGCGGCGGTTGCCGCCGAGAGGAATGTAGAGATATTCCTTGAACCATGTGCTCAGCGTGATATGCCACCTGCGCCAGAAGTCGGTTATGGACACCGACTGATACGGATAGCGGAAGTTTTCGGGGAATTTGAAGCCGAACATTCTGCCAAGGCCGATGGCCATATCCGAATAGCCGGAAAAGTCAAAGTATATCTGGAAGGTATACGCTATCGCGCCCGTCCACGCCATAAGCGCGGAAACATCGCCGCCGAGCGCGTAGATATCCGACCACACCGCGCCCATCTGGTTTGCAAGCAGCACCTTTTTGCCGAGACCGACCACGAAGCGCATAACGCCCTCGGAAAAGTCGGCCGTAGTCACGCTGCGCTCGGCAAGCTGATCCTGCACGTCGGCATAGCGGACTATCGGGCCTGCTATTAGCTGGGGGAACATGGTGATGTACATGCCGAAGTCGATGAGATTTTTCTGCACTCTGACATCGTTGCGATAAACGTCGATGGTGTAGCTCATTGCCTGGAAGGTGTAAAACGAGATGCCTATGGGCAGCGCGATATTGAGAAGGTCAAAGCTTGATCCGAATATCGCGTTTATGTTCGTTATTACGAAATCGGTGTACTTAAACACGCTCAGCAAGCCGAGGTCAATGACGACCGACAAAACGAGCATAAGCTTCAGGCGCTTTTTGTTTTCGCGGTGCTTATCCATGAGGCGGCCGAAAATGTAGTTGACCAGAATGGAGAATATCATCAGGAAAACGTACTTCGGCTCGCCCCAAGCGTAGAACACAAGGCTGGCTATCAGCAGAAACAGGTTTCGCCCCTTTTTCGGGCAGATATAGTACCCCAGCAAAACAAGGGGCAAATAAACGCACAGGAATATCGTACTGCTGAAAACCATGTATGTCTCTCCGTTTACTTAGTGAATTCTTTGAACGCTGTCTCCGCGTTCTGCGGTGCGTCGCTCATTATGAGCAGAACGCAGTCGCCGTCGGTTTTTACAACGGCGCTTTCGGCGCGCTGCACCTGCTGCGGCTCATAGGTCTTGTACATCTGCACGCGCGACTGCACATGCTCGCGCAGGCTGTCGGCCATGGCGGAAGCGTCGGACTTATCCTTGAGCTGCACAACGGCGATCTCGTACGCCATGCCGTCGGCGGCATATGCGAGGAAAAAGCCGTGGATTTTATTATACTCCAAATCGGATATGTATGAAAAGGCCTTTTCGGAATTTTCCTCCCAACTGCCGCTAACTTTCATCTCCGGCAAGGTCTTATCGGCGCTTACCATGCTGTTTTCAAGCGCCTGCATGTCGATGCTCTTTGTTTTTTCGCCGCAGGCGCACAGCGAAAGTGATAGCATCACCGCGCACAGGGCGCACACCATTCTTTTTATCATCATGCTATCCTCGCAACGCTGCTGGTGCCGCCTATTATCGTATTGTGGCTATAGGTATTGTCGCTATAGCCTGAAAAATCGCCGCTGCCCATATCGCCGAAGGCCTTGTTCACGGCATCGTCTATCTTCTGCTGAATCTCGTCGGTAACGCCCGGATCGACATCCGGATCTTCGGTTTTCTCATAGTTTATGTACACGCAGAAAACGTTGTCGTCGCCTGCTTCGAGCCAACTCCAGCTGAAGCTTACACCGTAGCCGGCGTTAGACACGACCGTGTTCTCGACACTGTTCATTATGGTATCGGCAAGGTTATAGACATCGTCGCTTACATCCTTGCCGAAATCAAGGCTCACAACGCCCTGCCGCGCATCGAGCGCCGCACGCATCTGCTCGGGAATAGTGTAAACATCCTTGCACTGCGTTCTGTTGACGTAAGCATAGTTGTACTCATAGCCGTCGGCCGCCGGGAAAAAGTCGGTGTTCCACTCCTGCGAGTTCATCATCTCGTCGTTGAGGTTAAAGTGCGAGAAGTTTCCTTCGCCGGAACCGGCATCGGAATAAATATCGGTGTGGTACCACTGCCCGTCGAGCTTCACAAGATCCCATGAATGCGACAGATACGAATCGTGCACGACCATGCAGTCGATGCCCAGCATCTGCATGAACAGCCTGAACGTTGTTGCATAGCCGACGCAGACGGCCTCGTGATTTTTGAGCACACCGTTGGGATTGTCCACAGGCTTGCTTTCATCCTCGGGAACGACCGTCATCGAGCCGCTGTCAAAGCCGATATTTGCCGTCATCCATTTGTACACGGCAAGCTCCTTTTCGTAGTCGCTCATGCCGTCGGTGATTATCTCGTCAAGAACGCTCTTTGCCATATTGAGCGTCTCCTTGTCCTTATCGGAAAGGTTCGAGGTATTGCCCGACTTGTACGCATCGGATATCTGCGTTGTTGCTTTTATGACGTACTCGCCGCCGATGGTGACGTCGTTTTCCTGCGCAACGTCCTCGGTGTCGTCGCCTCCGGCGCTCTCTTCAAGCGCCTTGACCTTTAAGATGGTAAACACGTTCAGCGCCAGAAGCAAAACGAGCATCACGGGCGTTACGACATACATTATTCTGATTAGCTTTCTTTTCATGTAAGCAGCTCCTTTCGGATATTAATACGTTTGAAAGCGGAAAAAGTTCCGCCCAAAACTGTGTGGTTTGCATTAGCACAGTTAATATACCCTCCGGCACGGTCAATGTCAAGTGCAGGACTGTTAATTTTAATCCTTGCTTTACACGAAGAAAAATAATATACTAAAATAGTAAAAACATTCCCACGGAGGTTTTGGTGTGACTGATCTCAGATTTTATTTTGACGGCACGAACGGGACTCCCGTCAGCGGCGAGGTGCTGCTCGACGTCATGATATCAAAAGAGGAAAAGCCCAAGGACATCGGGCAGCTCAAATTCAGGTACTCCGACTCGTTTTTCCTGCACTCGGCCTGCTCCTACGACCACGAGCTTGCAATAATGTCGCTGGGGCTTACGATGAGCGCTTTTACCTATAAAAACGACGGCGACGAGCATGCGCGCAAGGCGCTGCACGAAATCGGCTGCGACGACCGCACGATAGAAAGCTTCCGCTTTGACGATCAGCAAAGCTGTGCCGACTCCTGCGGATACATCATTGCCGCGAAAAAGCTGCCGGACGATACCTTTCTCATCCCCGTCGTTATCCGCAGCCACTGCTACGGCGGCGAGTGGGTCAGCAACGCGCACGCAGTCGAGGAGGCATATCCCGACCACGCCGTGGGCTTCAAGGCGGCAGCAGACGGCGTTTATGACGCGGTGACGGATTATCTTGATCGCCGCGGCTTCGACCTCGGCCGGGTCAAGCTCTGGCTGTGCGGATACAGCCGCGGAGGCGCTGTCACAAATCTGCTCGGCGCGCGCTTTACCTTTGAAAGCGGCATCGGCAAGGACAACATTTTTGCCTACAGCTTTGCAACGCCCGTCACAGTGTTCGACAGGGCATGCCTTTTCACGGACAACATATTCAACATCATGTCCGAAATGGACATCGTTCCGCGCATGCCGCTGCGCTACTGGGCGCTTACCCGATACGGTGCGGACATGATCGTTCCCTGCAAGGCTCGGCGCGGCCTGGGCGAATACACGCGCCTTCTCGGCCAGATGCAGGCGCAGTTTGCCGAGATAATGGGCGAGCTTGGCGTTGAAGCGGCCTATGTTCCGCTTGACGATCAGGAGCGCGCGCTCGATCTTCTGTTTGACTATATCGACGATCTGCTCGACACGCCGGAAAAATACCGCGACGACGGATATCAGCAGCTTGCAATGGACTACATGCGCAGCAAAATGCACGGCGACACCTTTGAGCTGCGCAAATTCATCAATTTCCTGCTCGACGGGAACGAGGAAATGGCCGACGAGCTGTGCTCGCTTATCGACAACTGGCACGATCTCGGCGGCATCGAAAAAGTGCAGCGCCTGGGCATCATGCTCTCAAAGCGCAAAACCGGCGATAAATCGCCGGCGACGGAGATCATATTCATGGTCATCGGCATACTCTTCCGCTATGCCGCCAAATACACCGCGACAAAGGTCACCGGCGGCTCGCAGGACTATTTCTATGAGCAGCTCGTTATCCTCATAATCGACGCATATCAGCACGGAGGCGACTCGTTCATTCTCCAGCAGCACTGGCCGGAGGCCTACCTTGCATGGCTCAGAGCCGCACCGCCCGAGGATCTTTTCCGCGTCGGCAGCTACGAGCGTCAATCAATAAAATAACCGCACAGAAAAGGAGAAAAATATGGATAAGACCATTGTTGTCATGGCAGCCGGACTCGGCTCGCGCTACGGCGGCGTTAAGCAGATAGAGCGCCTCGGCCCCGACGGCGAGATCCTTATGGAATACGCCATATACGACGCGATACGCGCCGGCTTCAACAGGATCGTGCTCATAATCAAGCCCGAGATATACAACGATGTCCGCGAGCTGTTCGGAAACCGCATTGAGGAGAGCACCGGTATCAAGATAGACTACGCCCTCCAGACGCTCGACCGCTTCACCGAAAGCCGACCGGAGTTCAAAGCGCGCACCAAGCCCTTCGGCACGGTCCACGCCGTCATATGCGCGGCAGACTGCATAAAAACGCCCTTTGCCGTCATGAACGCCGATGATTACTACGGCGCCGAGGCATTCCGCGTCATGTCAGGGCAGCTTGAAAAGCTGCACTCGGCTCAGGACGCCGCTATGGTAGCCTACAGACTGAAAAACACCGTCAGCCCATTCGGTACCGTCACGCGCGGTGTTTGCATGGTCGATAACGGCCTGCTCACCGGCGTCAGGGAGACATACAAGATAAAAGTCATGCCCGACGGCAGCATCCGCGACACGTCCGAGTCCGAGGACGGCCCCGTCCTCGCGCCCGACACCTTCGTTTCCATGAATCTCTGGGGCTATCATCAGGACATTCTGCCCGTTATGGAGCGGTATTTTGCCGATTTCCTTGCCGCGCTTCCGGCAGACGAGATGAAGGCCGAGTGCCTGCTGCCGACGATGATGGGTGATCTCACCGGCAAGGGGCAGATAAAGATCTCCGTTTTGAACACAAACGACCGCTGGTTCGGACTTACCTACAAGGAAGACAAGCCCGGAGCCGTCGCAGCGCTCACCGCGCTTCACGAAAACGGCACCTATCCCCCCACCCTCTGGCGCGGCTGATAGCGCACACAAAAACACAGCATCTCGAAATGATGAGATGCTGTGTTTTTTATTATGCGATCTTTTTCCTTCGCACGCCGAAATGCTCGAGCAGATGCGGAATATACAGACTTGCGAGGATGAGCAGTGCGCCGCACACGCCCTGAACGGTGACCGGCTCGCTGAGGAACACGACGCCGAGCACCGACGCAAAAGCAGGGTTGAGCGCGCACATAAGTCCTGCGCGCTGGCTCGTTGTGTGTGACTGCGCGACCGGCTGGAGAGTAAAGCCGAAACCCGTGCATACAAGCGCGAGCACAAGCACGCAGCCCCACTCCATACCGCCGGAGGGTATGCGCGGCTGCTCGAATATGAACGAAAGTATGAGCGAAAACAGTCCGATGCAGCCGACCTCGACTATGCCGACGATAAGCGCGTCGCATTTGTGCGAGTAACGGTCGGTCACGATAATGCCAACGGCGTACAGCACGGCGGCACACAGGCAGAACAGTTCGCCGGGCGTAAAACCGAAGCTTCCACCGCGTAGAGTCAGCAGCCCGACGCCGCACAGCGCGACCGCAGCGCTTATTATGCTCGCCGTTTTCGGCAGCCTGCGTATGATCACCGCCTCGATCAGCGGAACGAACACTATCGCCGTGTTTTCAAGGAACGACACCGTCGATGTGTCGGTAGTTTTAAGCGCCGTCAGTTCAAAGGTCATGACCGCCGTGAACACCGCGCCGATTATCGCACCGCCTATAATATCGCGGCGGCTTGCATACTTGAGCCTGCGGAAAAATATTATGCCCAGCACCACAAAGCCCAGAAGAAAACGCGCGGCAAGAAGGTTAAACGTGCCGAGCGTCTCAAGCCCCGTTTTGCTGAAAAGATACGCGCTGCTTCGCGTCAGTATGACCGCCGCAAGAAGCAGCTCGGCTTGTTTTCTGCTCATTTATATCACCCCTGTTGACATCAGTATAATACGCGGTTATACTTGAGTAAAGCGAGGTATAATCAAGTTTTATATGAGCGTTTATCATACATGAGGTGGAGAAAATGGACAGCGAAAAGTGCAGGATATTGCTCAGCGTGATCAAAAACGGCAGCATGTCGGCGGCGGCCGAGGAGCTTAACTACACTCAGTCGGGCATAAGCCGGGCGATCGAGGCCATGGAGAAGTCGGCCGGGTTTCCGATACTCAGCCGTGGGCGCGGCGGCGCGCATTTGACGAGCGAGGGCGAGGAACTTCTGCCGGCCGTGCGCGAGATGGCATACTGGGCCGAGCAATACGAGCAGACGGTGCAGAAGCTGCGCGGCGTGCAGGTCGGCAGGCTCGCGGTCGGCTCGTCATACGTCAAGTTTTTCCCGTGGCTGACGCGCATCGTTTCGGGCTTTCACGAAAAGTACCCCGGCATAACCGTCGAGCTGTGCTCCGGCACGAGCACGGAGCTTGCCGCACGCATGAGCGCAAAGGCGCTTGATTTTGCAATAATCAGCCGCCGCGAGGGCGATTTTTCAAGCACCGTTTTGAAGCGCGACGGGCTTGTTGCGATGCTGCCGCCGGAGCACCCCATGGCGCACAGCGACGGCGTTCCGGCGACGATCTTCGAGACCGAGCCTTATATCGAGATCCACACCGGCCTGCAGACCGACAACAGCCTGTGCTTTGAAAAGCGCGGCATTACGCCGAATTTGAGCTTCTCCACGCCCGACAGCTTCGTCGCCTGCGGCATGGTCAAGGCAGGTCTGGGCGTTGCGCTCGTAAACCGCGTGATCGCCGACGAGCTGAGCGACGCCGTGGCCTATGTGCCTCTCGATCCGCCCGAGGTCATCGATATCTGCGCCGTCACCCCCACAGCCGACGTCATCTCCCCCGCCGCAAAAATTTTCAAATCCTACGCCCTTGAATTTTTAGAGGATTTTTAGTGGCGCATTGAGGCAGTCACGGATACGGTTATCTCTGGCAGCCCGGTTCGGAACTGCGGTGGAAACCGTAGCGTTTCGCGCCCCGTTAGGCTGCACTAATGTCGCGGCGTAGGGGCGAGCATTGCTCGCCCGTTTTTAATGATGTGTACTTTAAATCAACCCCTCGGCAGCAAAGCTGACTGCTCCCCTTGCAGGTGAGCCAATGGGGTGCGGTGCAAAATTCAGCAACGCACTTGTGTTACGCGAGGCAGCTATGGTTTCCACCATTGTTCCGAACCGGGCGACCGCAATATGCGTATCCGTAGCTGCCCCAATTCGCCTCTAAAAATCCTTGACCGGGGTGGTACAGGGGTGTAAAATGTGGATATAGAAATGTTCACCGGAGGTGTTATAATGAAAAAACAGGTAAACGCCGCAAAGCTTGCCGCATTTGCCGGAGCTGCCGCTGTCGGCGGATTTATATACCTCGTTGCTCCCGGCAAGATCCGCAAGAAGCAGAGATCGCCTTTCCAAAACCGCAATTTTGCCCACCGTGGGCTGCATAAACGTGATAAATCCGTGCCGGAGAACTCACTGGCCGCGTTCGAGCGCGCCGCGTCCTACGGCTACGGCATCGAGCTCGACGTTCAGCTGTCGAAGGACGGACAGGTCGTCGTGTTCCACGACGATACGCTCAACCGCGTCTGCGGAGTTGACGCGCGCGTCGATTCCAAGACCCTTGCCGAGCTTCAGCAGCTCAGCCTTTGCGGAACCGACGAGACGATACCGCTGTTTTCCGACGTTCTCAAAACCGTCAGAGGCCGCGGCGCGCTCATCGTCGAGCTGAAAAACGGCAAAAACAACAAGGAGCTGTGCGAAAAGACCTATGCTCTGCTGCGCCGCTACACCGGCGACTATTGCATCGAAAGCTTCAACCCCTTTATCGTGCGTTGGTTTAAAATCAATGCGCCCGAGGTCGTACGCGGCCAGTTGGCAAATCCACCGAAGGACTATAACGGCGAGGTAAACGCAGTGACCGGCTTCATCCTCGGCAACGTCTTGCTCAACTTCCTCGCGCGGCCGCAGTTTATCGCGTATAAGATCGCGCCCAAGCCGTTCCCCGTGAAGCTGTGCGAAGCACTCGGCGCGATGAAGGTCTGCTGGACCAGCCACGAATGGGCCAACGAAAAGGGCAACGACACCGTCATTTTCGAGTTCTATAAGCCCAAACTCAAGTTTGATAAGCACTGATATCTATTGAAAAAAGCGCCCTCGGATGAGGGCGCTTTTTTCATGTTCAAAATCGCATCATCAGCTCGCGGTCGATCTCGCGGCCGTTTTTGAAGTAAACGCGCGGAACGCGCTTGCTGACGGCGCAGGTCAGCTCATACGGAATGGTTCCGGCAAGCTGCGCGAGCGTTTCGACCGGGTTATCCGGGCCGAAGATCTCGACCTCGTCGCCGACGCCGACATTGGGCAGCTCGCTGAGGTCGATCATGCTCATATCCATGCATATCCTTCCGCGCTGGGGCGCTGGGCCGTCGGCGGTCATGATGCTGCACCGGTTCGACAGGCAGCGGAAGAACCCGTCAGCGTAGCCGTAGGGGATGACGCCGATGCGCGTCGGCGCGCTTGTCGTAAACATGCGGCCGTAGCTTATATCCGTGCCCTCGTCATAGATCTTTATCGTGTTTATCATGGCCTTGAGCGCCATTGCCGGGCGCAGGCCGAGCCTTTCGGCAAACTCGCCGCAGCCGTACAGCAGCAGCCCTGGGCGCACCATATCCATGTACGTTTCCGGATACAGCGCGACGGCGCCGGTGTTGGCGCAGTGGCGCAGCGGTATGCGTCGGCCGATGCGCTCCTCGACGGCGGCGACGGTGCTTTTGAAAAGCTCAAACTGCTTTTTGGTGTAGTCAACGTCGGCCTCGTCCGCTTCATCGGCAACGGCAAAGTGCGTGAACATGCCCTCAACCTCGAGGTTGGGCATGCCGCAGCAGTCAACGATGCCGGAAACGCCCGTTTCAAAATGCCGCCCGGCGCACAGAACGCCGAGGCGCGACATGCCGGTGTCCACCTTGATATGAACGCGCAGCTTTGCGCCGAACTCGGCCGCGGCGGCGTTGTATTCATGCGCCTTGGCAAGGCAGGTGACGGTCTGGGTGATGTTGTTGGCTATAAGGTTCGGCACCTGCTCGGTGGGCGTGTGGCCGAGGATGAGGATGGGCATGACGATGCCGTTTGCACGCAGCTCCATCGCCTCGTCGAGGCTTGAAACGGCCAGATAGTCCGCGCCGAGCTCCTGAAGCGTACGCGCAACGTGAACAGCGCCGTGACCGTAAGCGTCGGCCTTGACTACGCCGAGAAATTTGACATTTTCGCCGATGCGCGCGCGCAGAGCTTTGTAGTTATGCTCTATCGCGTCGAGCGAGACCTCTGCCCATGTTCTGCGGAGAGTGGATCTCATGATATCACCTTCATCCCTGAATGTTAATCGTGCCGCCGGCGGAGACCCGGCTTATCTCCACACCGCCGTAGGTCCCGTAGAAATCCCACTTGACGGAAACGGGGATCGCCGTCGCCTGACCTGCCGGAACGGTGACTTCGATGCTGCGGCTTGTCAAAACGGCATTGTTTCTGACCTTTTCGCTCTTGTAGCTTATGCCGGGGCTCGTGAAGCTGTAGTCAACGCCGGCAACGGTGATAACGCCGTTGTGAGGACCGACGGACAGCGTGTAGGTGCTCAGGATAACGTCGAGCTTTATCGTGACGGTCTCGCTGTTTTGCGATGTGGCCGTCCAGTTTGCGTACATTATCATTTTGGTGCCGGTGTTGCTCTCGAAGCTGCCGGTCTGATTTATCGTGCGGTTTATGACGGCGCTCTGCGTCGGCTGCGGTGCGGCGGTCTGGCCGGGCTGCGCGCTCGGCGAGGGTGAGCTGCTCGGCTCGGCGGTCGGCTGTGCGCTTTCGGTCGGGGCCGGGGTCGGGGTCGAAATGACGCTCGGCGTGAGCGCCGGGGTCGGCTGCGCGCTCTCGGTCGGCACGGTGTCCTTTATGTCGCGGCTTGTAAGCCACATGGAGACCGCGGCGATGATGATGAGCACCAGCACAAGGGCGATGAATATGTTAATTCTGTGCTTGTTCATACAAATTTACTCCGATCTGCCGCCGTGCGGCAAGTGATACAAATGATTATATATCATCACCGGCAAAAAATCCAGTGCTATGTAAGCTGAGCCGTCAGCTTGTAAGCTCCCAGCTCATGTCTATGAGAAAGCGCAGCTTATCATCATCGACTGCGGCAAGCTCAACGCTTATCCAGTGCTCCTTGCTCATGTGATAGGCCGGGAAAAAGCCCGGCTCGGCGCGCAGTGAGCCGGAAAGCAGCGGATCGCATTTTAAGTTTAAGACGGTGACTATATCCTCCCCTTGCAGGGCGAGCCTGCTGCGCGGTATCTCCATCACAAGCGCGAACCACTTTTTGCTGCTTGCGTGGCGAAAGACCTCGTAGGTGGGGTTTGATATCCACGGAAAATCGTTTGCGGCAGCGTAGCTTTCGAGAATGTGCCGCCGGAGCGTGTCTCTGTCCATTGCTGTTCTCCTGTTCAAAACGCCACCCGGAGGACCCGGATGGCGTAATACCGTTTGTCACTTATTCTCTTCCGAGCGGCGGCGAGCTTCCTCAAATCTGCGGCGAGCCTCCTCGTATTCCCGGCGCGCCTTTTCGTAATCGTTTTTGCGAGCCTCTGCTTCGAGCTTTTCGGCCTCCTCGTTCAGGCGGCGCGTCTGCTCGGTAAGCTCGTCGATGCTGTCCGGCTCGGGCGTGTATTCAAGCTTTTCGGTGCGGTGCTTTTTACTCTTGTTGTCCCTGCGGCGCGGCTTGGGAGCCGGCTCATCGTCATCGTCGTCCTCTTCGACTGCATCAAGCTCGGGCTGAGCGGCAACGGCCTCCGATGGGCGTGTATATTTCGACTTTTCCCTGCCGTTTACGGCATCGGTGTACGCTCTGCCGCAGATGACGGCGACTATCGCCGCTATGACCGAAACGGCAAGCAGCACGAGCATTGCTATAAGCTGCATTTGCCCGTTGCCCGAGCCGTCCTCGAGCGCATAGGCAAAGCTGCGGTAATCGTTTGACAGACCGTAGATGTTCAGCGCAAGGGATGCGACAGCGGCAATGCCGGCGGCGCCGGTCGCCGCATAGATGCGCGTGCGGTTGGGCTTGAGCGAGGCGAGAACGCCGATAACTCCGGCGATAACGCCGACGATGCTTATAATGCGCAGAAGGTTATACAGGTTCTGGCGAACGTCAAGCTCGCTGTTGAGCTTGTCTGCGTCGGAGTCAATAAAATCGCGTGCAGCTTGGCTGACGGATTCATAATCACTTGTATCTGTAACAAGATCAGCGATACCATCATATTTCATGAGTTCTTCAACACCGAACTTTACTGCTTCTTCATCATTGTCTATTTGTTTTAGAGTTTCCCGTACTTCATCAACTCTGTCGGCATTTTCGTTGAGTTGCTGCTGACCGGCGCTGAGCTGATTTTTGGCCACGGCGAGCTGCGCTCTGCCGTTATCGAGCTGCGCCTTTGCCGCGGCGAGCTGAGTTTTGCCGTTATCCAGCTGGGTCTTTGCCGCGGCGAGCTGAGTTTTGCCGTTATTAATCTCCTGCTCTGCGGCGGCTATCTGCGAGTTTGCCTCGGCAAGCTGCGCCTGACCGTCCTCATATTCTTTCATTGCCGCTCTGGCCTCCTCAAGTGAGGTGAAGCCGAAGTTGCGCAGGATGCTTTCGGCTATCTGGAGCGCCGGGTGCTTGTCGATAAAGGCAAAAAGCTGCTGCGCCTGCTGGTATGCCGGCGTTGCGGCATCGAGCTGTGCCTGCGCCGCGTCGCGCTGCGCCTTTGCGTCGTTGAGCTGCGCCTCGCCCTCGCTCAGGCGCTTTTCTGCCGCCTGATACTCGGCGAGCTTTTCGTTATACTGCTTCTCGGCAGCGTCGTATTCCGCCTGACCGGCTGCGAGCTTCGCAGCGCCGGCGTTATATTCCTGCGTGCCCTGACTGAGCTGCTCATTGCCCTTCTGATCGGTCACGACCGACTCTGTGTAGTCCTTTTCGTCCTCGGTGCGGTTTTCCTCAGCCTTGCGAAATTTAGCCAAACGTGCATCAAAATCATCAATGAGTTCGATGATGTCTGCCTTTTGCCCACGCTTGAAGCGCATGATGTCCGACAGCTCGTCCGAGCCGCGTCCTGCCGCAATGATACCGAATACCGAGCTTGCAGCGAGCAGGATGCTCATGATCATTAACAGTGTTCTTTTCATTATATCTTCCTTTCTCCTGCGGAAACACATTCCCCCCAGTGCTTCCTGCGGAATTACTTTCCCTTGCGCGCCCTGTCTCTGAGCGCTATCTGCTCGAAGTCCTCGTCAAAAAGCGGATGCAGGCGAAGCCTTCTGCCCTTGACGGTCGTGCGCGAGATAAATCTGTCGCCCCAGACGAGCATCTGCGGCAGAACGAACAGCACCAGCACCAGCGATATTATCGTTCCGCGGCCGAGCACAAGTCCGATGACGGAAATTATGCTCTCGGTGCTTATAAAGCCGATAAGAAGTCCGGCAATGACGAGTATGCTGCCGCTTGTGACGAGCGTGGGCAGAGCGCCGTTGAGCGCAAGGCGTATCGACTTGCGGCGCGACACATTGCGCTGCCTCAGCTCAAGATAGCGGTTTGAAACGACGATGGCATAGTCGATATTTGCACCCATCTGTATCGCACTTACGATTAGATATCCGACAAAAAAGATGGAGTTCTGCGTGAAATACGATATCGAGAAGTTGAGCCAGATGCTGCCCTGAATGACCGCAATGAGCAGCACCGAAAGTCCTGCCGAGCGGAACACGAACATGATGACCAGCACGACGAACACTGCCGACAGCACGCTGACCAGAATGTTATCCGTCGAGAACGAATCCTTCAGGTCGCGCGCGGCGGTAGCGTTGCCGGTGACGTAAACATCGTCGCCGTAGTAGCTGTCGGCAACGCCGTGGATCTGCGTGATAAGCTCGTAGCTTTCGTCCGACTGCGTGGGCAGGTCGGAATAAACGAGCATGCGGCTGTAGTGCTGACCCTGAAGCTGTGCCTTGGCGTCGGAAAGCTGAGCATACAGGCTTTCGATCATATCAAGCTTGTCCTGCTCAAGCTCGATCGTGCCGTCCTCGGCGACGTCATACAGGAACAAAAACAGGTCGATAAGCGGAATTTTATATTCGCGCATGTTGCTCTGCACCTGGTCGTAATCGGCGTGGCGCGCGGCGTAGTAGACGAAAAGCGCGCTCGCACTTGTGTCGTCAAGTCCGGCAAGCTCGGAAAATTCGCCGATGGTGAGCTTATCGCCGAGGCGGTAACCGTCCATGACCTCAACGGAGGCTATGCCGAGAACCGAGGTGACGTGGTCAAGCTCCGATATCTCGTCGAGCATCTTCGCCTGCGTCTCATAATCGCCCGTCGGTACGACGAGCGCCATCATGTTATTGTTCCCGAATGTGTTTATGATCTCCTGATGCGCCTTTTGCGAATCGTTCAGGCGCAGGGGGTAATCGTCGCTGTAGTTATACGAAAACGGGCACATGCTCGAGAAGAAGAACGCAGCCGCTGCGATACAGATGAACACCGGCGGCACGATCTTGTGCGTTTTCCACGCAAAGCGCCCGATCGCGTTTATGTTCGGCATGAAGCTGCGGTGCTTTGTCCTTTCAATCGCGCGGCTGAACATGAGCAGCAGTCCCGGCATGAGCAGGAACACCGTCAGCATCGAGATCAGTATGGATTTTATCAGTACCTTGCCGAGGTCGCCGCCGAGGCCGAACTGCATGAACGTCATCGCGACAAGGCCGCCGATGGTCGTCAGCGAGGACGAGGCTATCTCGGGTATCGCCTTCGACAGTGCCTCCACCGCCGCGTCATACGGCTCAAAATACCGCTGCTCCTCGGAAAAACGGTTGCACAGGATGATGGCATAGTCGATCGCCAGAGCAAGCTGCAAAATGAGCGTTACGGAGTTTGCGACATATGATATCTCCGAGAACAAAAAGTTCGTTCCCTGCTGGATGGCAGCGGCCATTGCAAAGGTTATCAGCAGCACAGGCACTTCGGCATAGCTGCGTGAGGTAAGAAGCAGCAGGATTATGACCGTAACTACGCTCAGTGCGCCTATTATGAGCATCTCGCCCAGCAGAGTGCTGCTGAAATCCGTGCCGACCTCGGTGTAGAGCTTTACGTTATCCCTGTCGAACTTTCCGCCGACGAGCGATTTTATCTCGTCAAGAGCCTGTGTGCATATCTCGTCGCTCGATTTTCCGGCAAAGCTCACGGAGATAAGAGCCGTTCCGGACTTATAGTGCTCCTGTGTATCATCGAAGCTTGCCTGGCGCACGCCGTCGATCTCCGCTATATCCTGCGACAGCGCCAGCGCGTCGTCATACGAAATGTGTTCGATCATAAGGTCGGCCGTCGCGTAGGTGATAAACTCACCGTCCATCGCCTTCAGGCCGCGCCGCGTCTCCGTTTCGGCGGGAAGAAACTGATAAAGATCGTTCTGAACCGTCGTAAGGCGCATCGTGTACACCGACATGCATGCGGCCGCAATGAAAAGAATAAGTATTATTTTTCTGCTGTCTATGATAAATTTGGCTAATTTGTGCATCTGATTCTCCCACGGGTGATGTATCTACATATTTTATTACACAGATAAAAAAACATCAAGGGATTATTGTCAAGTTTTTATTAATTTCCTTGTGTTTGGGATAAAAGCGTTATATAATTCATGTGCGCCGCAAGGTGCAAAACAATATAAGGAGAGCGCGAAAGTGCTGCCGTAAAATGGTTAAGCTGTTATCAAAACTGTTCATAAAAAATCCGACGGAGTATACGGATCCTTCGGTGCGCAAGGCTTACGGAACGCTGTGCAGCCTGCTGGGGATATTCCTCAACGCACTGCTGTTTGCCGGAAAATATGCCGCCGGCGCGATCTCGGGATCGATAGCCATAACCGCCGATGCGTTCAACAACCTATCCGACGCCGGCGCGTCGGCGATATCGCTGCTGGGCTTCCGGCTTTCGGGCAAAAAGCCCGATCCCGACCACCCGTTCGGCCACGGCAGGATAGAATATATCTCCGGCCTCGCAGTCGCGGCGCTGATCGTCATCATGGGCGTTGAGCTGCTGATAAGCTCGGTTGAAAAGATACTCAGCCCCGAGCCGGTCGAGGTCGGCCTGCTCCCGGCGGCGATACTGCTTGCGTCAATCCTCGTCAAGCTGTATATGTTTGCGTATAATTGCAGCGTCGGCAAAAAGATCTCGTCCTCGGCCATGGCCGCCACGGGTGCGGACAGCCTGTCCGACTCCGTCGCAACGATGGTCGTGCTTCTCTCGATGGGCGTAAGCTGGCTGTTTAAGGTCAACATCGACGGCTGGGCAGGCGCGGCGGTCGCGGTGTTTATCCTCTTTGCCGGCTACGGCGTTGCAAAGGACACACTCTCGCCGCTGCTCGGTCAGGCGCCCGATCCGGAGCTTGTCAAAAGCATCGAGGATATAGTCATGAGCTCGGACGCCGTCATCGGCATGCACGACCTCGTTGTTCACGACTACGGCCCGGGCAGAATGATGATCTCTCTGCACGCCGAGGTGGACGGCCGCGGAGATATCTTCGAGCTGCATGACAGCATAGACACCATCGAGCGCGAGCTGAAAAGCACGCTCGGCTGCGACGCAACTATACACATGGACCCCGTCGAGACCGACAACGAGCAGGTAAACGCCGAGCGCGCCGCGCTCGAGGAGGCTCTCAAGGACGTTGACGGGCTGCGCGGCATTCACGATTTCCGCATGGTCATGGGACCGAGCCACACAAACCTCATCTTCGACGTCGTTATGGACACCGGCTGCGGCAAAACGCCAGAGCAGTTCCGCGATATCATCTGCCGCACTGTCGAGGAAAAGCTCCCCGGCCACTTCGCCGTCGTCACCGTCGATACCTCCTTTGTTTTTTGAAGGCGAACGGATAAAAAAACACCTCATCGGCCGCAAAGACGCGGCGGCGAAGCTCCAGTACGGCGAATTTTCGCTGGAACCCGGCAGCTCCTACGATGCGCTCATCGAGGCGCTTTCTGAATATGCCAAAGCGGAGAGCGTCCGCCTGACCTTCCCGGAGGGCACGACGGCCATCGCCATCGCACAGAAGATGGAACAGGCCGGGCTGTGCACCGCAAAGGAGTTTCTCGAAGAGGCCAACACCGGCGATTTCAGCGAATACACGTTCTGGCAGTATGTCCCCGATGACACGGATGCCCCGGACCGTTTCCTGAAATGTGAGGGCTATCTCTTCCCGGATACCTACGAATTCCTCGCGGACGATACGGTGCATAACTACGTTGCAACGTTCTATTCACATTTTGACCAGCAGTTCACCGACGCGATGTACAAGGAGCTGGACCAGCAGGGCCTGAGCCTTTCGGAGGTCATCACGCTGGCTTCCTTCGTGCAGGAGGAGGCCGGAAACGACCAGGACAACAATGTGGCCCAGGTGTTCCGCAACCGTCTGGCAGAAGGCTCGCCCTACCCCAAGCTGCAAAGCAACACGTCCAGCTATGTCCAGAGCGATGCAGACAACAACTACCTCTGGAACTGGGTGGCCCCCTGGTACGGCGGCTGGGAGAAGATCCCCGAAAACATCCGCAATGCCTACGACACCTACACCCGCACCGGCCTGCCCGCCGGGCCGATCTCGAACCCCGGTCTGGCCGCCATCCGGGCTGCGCTGGCCCCCCAGCCCGATGCGGAAGTCCAAGACTGCTATTTCTTCGTGACCGACCTCAGCGGCCAGTATTACTACGCCCGCACCTATGCGGAGCATCAGACCAACTGCCAGAAGGCAGCGGATGTGAACCGTTCGCTTGCGGCAAAAAAATGAGAGCGAAGCCCTTGTGCTGACGGAAAACGCAATGATTGACCGGTTTGCCAGGGGCTCTCCCTTTGGGAGAGGGTAAGCTCGTTTAGGAGAATGATTATGTTACAGATCCCGGAACTTCTGTCCCCCGCGGGCGATTTGGAGCGCCTGCGCTACGCCATCAACTACGGTGCAGATGCCGTCTATTGCAGCCTGCCCGAATTTGGGATGCGCTCAGCTCCGGCCAACTTCACGCCGGAACAGCTGACCGAGGGCGTCATCTATGCCCATGCCCGCGGCCGCAAGGTCTATCTGACCATGAACACCCTGCCCACCAACGAAGAGGCCGACCGTCTGCCGGACGCCATCCGGAGCGCGGCCGCAGCGGGCGTGGATGCCTTCATCGTGGCAGACCTGGGTGTGCTGGAAGCCTGCAAGCAGTTCGCGCCGGATATTGATGTCCACATGTCCACCCAGACCGGCATCACCAACTGGGCCGCTGCCCGTGCGGCCTACAACCTGGGCGCCAAGCGGGTGGTGCTGGCCCGTGAGCTGACCTTGCAGGACATTGCCACCATCCGGGATAAGACCCCGCCGGAACTGGAGATCGAGGCCTTTGTCCACGGTGCCATGTGCATGAGCGTGTCGGGCCGGTGCCTGCTGTCCAACTATCTGACGGGCCGCGACTCCAACCGGGGCCAGTGCGCCCAGCCCTGCCGCTGGAAATACTACCTGAGCGAGGAGACCCGCCCCGGCCAGCTGTATGAGATCGGCGAGAACGAGGATGGAAGCTATATCCTGAACGCCAACGACATGTGCACGGCACCGTTTCTGGACCTCATCTGCAAGGCGGGCGTAGACAGCCTGAAGATCGAGGGCCGCGCCAAGACGTTCTACTACGTCGCCAGCGTGACGGCCGCCTACCGCCGCGCACTGGACCAGTATCTGGCCGACCCGATGAACGACAACTTTGAGCTGCCGGACGAGGTGCTGGCCGAGCTGACCCGCACCAGCCACCGCCACTATTCGCCGGGCTTCTACTTTGGCCGCGAGCAGGCCAAGCAGGCCACCGACAGCGCCACCTACATCCGCGAGTGGGAGTTCGTGGGCACTGTGGACAGCTGGGAGAATGGTATTGCCAGCTGCCAGCAGCGGGGCAAGTGGAGCCTGGGCGACACGCTGGAAGTGCTCTGCCCGGACGGCCGCAGCATCCCGCTGAACCCGGAGTGGATCCGGAACGAGGCGGGGGAGAAGGTGGAGTCCACGCCCCATGCGATGGAAAAATACACCATCCCCACCCCGGAACTGCCGCCCATGAGCCTGCTGCGGCGCAAGGTCTGAGATTTCCGTTCCATACAGCAAAAAAATCCCGCCATTTGGCGGGATTTTTTTCATCAGAGCGTATCCAGAACGTTGCGCGCCTTCCGGATGGTCTCCTCGCTCGTCTGCCACAGCTCGAACTCGGAGAAGCCAGGCAGGCCCATGGGGACGCCTTCCCGGCGGAAGGTCATCCGGCTGTCCAGCACCTGCTTGCCGGAAAGGTGGAAGCTGTGCGCACCGGTCTGTTTGGCCAGTGCAGGGAGGTTGGCCGGGGAGACGCCTGCGCCCACCAAAATCTCGATGCGCCCGGCGGCGCAGTCCACAAGCTGCCGGAGCAGGGGTGCCCCGGCGGGGGCGCTGGCGGCCTGGCCGCTGGTCAGGATGGTGGAAAGCCCCAGAGTGCAGGCCGTGTCCAGCGCCGCGAAGGGGTCGCGGCAGACGTCAAAGGCGCGGTGGAGGGTGAGCGCAACGGGGCGGCCCGCTTTGGCGGCGGCTTCGCGGGCGGCCTCGTAGATGGGGCGCAGGGCCTCTGCATCCAGCGTACCGTCCGGGGTCAGCACACCGGTGACGATGCCGTCTGCCCCGGCGGCGACGAGTGCGGCGGCAGATTCTTTCATCTGCGGAATGCAGTATATCAAGGCAAACCGCTCTCCATCACAAAACTGGATCTGACTTACCTGATCCACAACGGCGACTGGTACTGGGAGGAATCCCCCTTCCCGGATTACAAAATGGGAA
>ENA-ORMR01001160-ORMR01001160.1-human-gut-metagenome-genome-assembly--contig:-NODE-1160-length-21555-cov-2.658512_pt1 | contig 21555 bp, 21 predicted proteins | sample MGYA00242107_ERZ509003 | MGnify/ENA primary metagenome ERZ509003 (study PRJEB26280, sample SAMEA2338699) | human gut metagenome | biome: human gut; feature: human-associated habitat; material: faeces... | reverse complement strand
TTTCTTGTTTATATTTTAAACTATAACGTGCTATTCGTCAAGGTCAGCAATTAACCTTTTGGCACTGGTCTTTAATAGGGCAGTTTGCACATTGAGGTTTGATTGGTTTGCAAACATTCTGACCGTGTGTCACAAGTAGTGAATTGATGTCAATCCAGTGTTTTACGGGAAGTTTTTCTCTTAGGGCAAACTCTGTTTCTTCCGGATTTTTGGTGCAGACGTAACCAATTCTGTTAAAAATTCTGTGAACATGCACATCAACGCATATTGCAGGTTTGTGAAAACCCTCTGATAATACAAGGTTTGCGGTTTTCCTGCCAACACCTTTGAATTTGATAAGTTCCTCTATGCTGTCAGGCACTTTAGAATTATATTTTTCTACAAGTTCTTTGGAAAGTTCGACGATTTGTTTTGCTTTGTTAGCGTAGAAACCTACCGGATAAATAGCTTTTTCCAAAACCGCCGGGTCGCATTTTGCGAAATCCTGCGGCGTACGCCCGAGTTCAAGCATTCTTAATGTTGCAGGATAAGTTGTCCGGTCATTGGTTCGCAGGCTCAATATGCAAGCAATCAATACCAAATACGGATCTTCAAACGAATCCATAAGTTTTACAAAATCACTTTGCGGCTGCTTCGCATTTTTAAGTTTCTTAACAATTTGGTCAATATCTATCATAGGGCAATTATGACACAACCTGCCAAAAAGGCGTATAAATTACACGAAAAATTAAGCAAATTTTACATTTATTAAATTTTGTTCATAATTGACAAATTTTTATTGTACTTTTTTTCTATTTAAAATAAGATGTTGTTAAGAGTATCAACCTAAGGATTTAGTACTAGGGGTATGATGTTTGTCGTTAAACATAATAGATAATAAATGAGGTAACAAAAGTGGAAAATTTAGCAGATCTTTTTGCAAGGAAGGATGATAATACAAGTTCCAGCAGCAATGAAATGGAAATTCGTAGATCACCAATTAACCCTACAAATATTAAAGTCGTTGGTGTAGGCGGCGGCGGTGGAAACGCAGTTAACCGAATGATTAAAGCCGGTTTGTCAGGTGTAGAATTCTGGTTAATGAATACTGATTTACAAGTATTGGAAGGCGGACGTACTCCAAATAAAATTCAATTAGGAGCAAAATCTACATCAGGACTTGGTGCCGGTGGAGATCCTTCAGTTGGTGAAAAGGCTGCAGAAGAAGCACAACAAGAAATTACACAAGCTCTTGAAGGCGCAGATATGGTATTTATCACAGCCGGAATGGGCGGCGGTACCGGTACCGGTGCAGCTCCTGTTGTTGCTAAAATCGCTAAAGAATTAGGCATTTTAACAATTGGTGTTGTTACAAAACCATTCTCTTGGGAAGGTAAAAAACGCCAAAACCAAGCTGTTCAAGGCTTGGAAAAATTAAGAGAAGCTGTTGATGCTGTAATCGTTGTTCCTAACGATAAATTATTACAAGTTGTTGACAGACAAGTTTCTCTAACAGACTCATTTATTATTGTTGACGAAGTGTTGTTACGCGGTGTTCAAGGTATTTCCGACATCATCACAGTTCCTGGATTAATTAACGTTGACTTTGCAGATGTTAAAAACGTTATGCAAGCATCAGGTTCAGCTCTTATGGGTATCGGTCGCGGTCAAGGCGAAGGCAGAGCTGTTAAAGCTGCTGAAATCGCTATTAACTCTCAACTTCTTGAAACTTCAATCAACGGCGCAAGCGGTGTTATCGTTAACATCACAGGCGGTCCTGATATGACACTTCACGAAATCACCGATGCTGCAAATATTATTCACAACGCAGTATTAGACGATGCAACAGTTATCGTTGGTACAGCTGTTAACGAAAATATTCAAGGTGAAATTCAGGTAACAGTTATTGCTACAGGTTTTGAGTTGAAAAACCAAATGCCTGAAGAAAAAACTGAAGTTAAACAATTGAGACCTGAAGACTTCTTCGCTAATTCAGCATTAGGTTCTTCACCATCAAATAATTCAATGTTTACATCAACAGGAATGAGCTCATTATCTTCAAACCCAACACCTGTTAGAAGATCTGAAAGCTCAAGTTTCTATAACATTGAAATTCCGGACTTTTTGAAGAAATAGCGCGAACGAGCTGAGGGCGCAGCCGGCGTCGGCACACGGACGTGTGACGAGCAGGGCGGAGACCCGTTAAACGCGAGTTGAGCAAGACATAATCAATAGTATGAAAAAGATATAGGGAAATCCTAAAAGGATTTCCCTTTTTTATTGCCCAACGGGCGGACTAATGTCCGCCCGTTGTTGTTTCTGGAACTGGTGGTTTTGCAGGTAATTCTCTGCATTTACCTTTAAAGTTTTTATGTTCGCCGCGAAATTCTTTGTGTCTTGGTCCGTCAAAATTTCTGAAATCGTTATGCGGCGGCATTGGTCTGTCAATCATTCTCATATAAGGCGGATGAGGTCTTTTCGGATGTGGAAAATGTTTCTTAGGCGCAAATACAAGTATTGCAAGTGAACATCCGATAAATGATGCTAACGTTACCGCTAAGAATTTTTTTAATCCGTCGCTTTTTAATAATTTGCAAACCGGACAATTACATTCTTTTGTTTTTTCTGTCTCTACTACATTTAAATTTTCATCTGTCATTTTATACCCTCCTATTATTTAATTTCGTTTTACATTCATATAACGAAACCGAGGGTAAAAAAGTTCATTTTTTATTTTTAATCGCCGTAAATTAAAGAATCAAACAGCTTTTTAATAGGGCTGCGGTTTCTTCTAGCAAGCTCATTTGCGGCAGCAAGGCGTTCAATTTCAACCCCTACCGTTGAGTAAACCGCTTTGATTACGTCACCGCTGCGTTCAGCTTCGGTCTCGTATTCCGCACGAATTTTGAGGAGTTCACCGTGGTCTAAAAATTTTCCGCCGCAAGAATAGCATTCATCAATTTGGATATTTTGTTTGATGCTGCTGAAGTTTTTAACCATTGTTGCTCCGCAGACAGGGCAAGTTCTTTGTTCACTGTCGTCAACGATTGTAAAGGTTTTACCCTTAAGTGCGTCGATAAGTGCATCAATATTTTCGTGACGTTCGTCAAACTGTTGGAATTCTCTGTTATCAAAATAAATTCCGCCGCATCCTTGGACGCAAACATCAAGGTTAACACCTTGTTCCGGCATGAAAATTTTCTCCATATTTTTCCCGCAGGCAGGACATTTTATAATTTTATCGTTATCACCCATGCGAATTCTCCTTTTTTTAAATTTTAACATTGTTTGAAAAAATCGACCTCGTATAATTACTTGAGATTTTGGTCTTGACGCGGCGCCTCAAGTATATTACACTCATTTTTATGGAAGTAAATGTAATCGGAGCGGGCTTAGCGGGCTCGGAAGCAGCGTTGCAGCTTGCAAAACGCGGAATAAAAGTTAATTTATACGAAATGCGTCCGGCAAAATCTACGGGTGCTCATAAAACAGAAAAATTTGCAGAATTTGTGTGTTCAAATAGTTTGGGTTCGCACGATATTAGTAATGCCAGCGGGCTGTTGAAACGTGAAATGCAGATTTTGGGCGGCGAATTGATTAATATAGCCTTTGAATGTCAGGTTCCTGCGGGTGGGGCGCTCGCAATTGACCGGGAACTTTTTTCAGAAAAAGTTACAGAAAAAATTAAGTCAAATCCTAACATCACGATTTACAATGAAGAAGTGAAGGAAATTCCTGACGGACCGACAATTATTGCCTCCGGACCTCTGACAAGCTCTGATTTCGCAAATTCAATAAAAGATTTTACTCAAAGTGAGCATTTATACTTTTTTGATGCAATCGCTCCGATTGTGGAAGTTGATAGTATAAATTTTGACAAAGCGTTTTATGCAAGCCGCTATGATAAAGGCGAGGCGTCTTATATCAACTGTCCGATGAACCGTGAAGAGTATGAAAAATTCTATGATATTCTAACCCACGCAGAGAAAATTGAATTAAAAGAGTTTGAAAAAGGCGCTAAGTTTTTTGAAAGCTGTCTTCCTATAGAAGTAATTGCATCGCGCGGAGTGGATACTCTTCGTTTTGGACCGATGAAACCTGTTGGTTTAATTGATAAACGCACCGGCGTGGAAAATTATGCTGTTGTTCAGCTAAGACAGGATAATTCAGCGAAAACTCTTTATAACCTTGTGGGATTTCAGACTAACCTTAAATGGGGTGCTCAAAAAGAGTTGTTGCAGTCAATTCCGGGACTTGAGGGGGTAAATATTGTACGGTACGGGGTTATGCACCGGAATACTTTTATAAATTCGCCAAAACTTCTTAATCCGACTTTGCAAACGCGTTCGAGAAAAGATTTATTTTTTGCCGGACAAATTACCGGAACAGAAGGTTACACAGAATCCATAGCCTCCGGACTTCTTGCCGGGATAAATATGGCAAGATTTATTCAGGGCGAAGAGTTGCTTACGCTTCCGACAACAACGATTTTAGGGGCTTTAACGCATTATATAAGCGATGAAAACCATACAAAATTCCAGCCTATAAATTCAAATTGGGGAATTTTAGACGCAATCGAACTTCCTAAAAAAGAACGCAAAAATAAGAAACTTAAAAATGAATTACTTGCTAAACGTTCTTTGGAAAGTTTAGAAAATGTTTTTTGAGCCGTTATTTGACTCTTGCGGCTTTTCATAGTAAACACGTGCAGGAAAACTTCCTGTTGTAAGTTTGTTCGCAACAGCAGAGGCTTGTTCGGCAGTTGAGTATGAACCTATTTGGATTGTGTAAGTATTATCAACGTGTTTTACAAATGCATTTTGCCCAAGTTCCGTTTCGCGGATGATAGATTTAGCAAGCTGTGCTTGTTCAGCTGTTTGATATTTGCCCACTAAAACCTTGTAATTCGCCGCTGCAGGGATATTAATATCTGCTGTTTTGATTGCAGAAATTCTTTTGTCTAAATCTTCTTTTGATTGAGCTTGGCTTACAGCCGGCGTTTCTGTCTGTTGTGTAGCCGCAGGTGCTGTCGGCGCCGCTTTTGGCTGCGCAGGTGCAGGCTCAAGTGTTTTGACTTCTGTTAGATTTCTTGAAATTATATCCTGAACTTTTTCGTTTAAATCTGTTTTTTCTTCCGGTTGGGATTTTTTGTCTCGCGGAAGAACAACTTTTTCGTCGAGAGCCTCGTTGAAAATTTCTTGTTCTTTCTGTCTTTGAAGTTCGCCGGATGCCATTGCATCGTTAAATTGAATAAGTTTTAATCTGTCATCAATTGTGGATTTTGGCTCTGTAGTTTCGACAACTTCGGTGTTATTGCCAACAGAGGTGTCGATTTTTGGGGTTAGATGTTTTGCAACTTGCAAAAATAAAAGTGAAAGTAAGAAAAACAGGCATACGAAAGTTACAGCCGATTCGCCCAGTTGACGGGTGCCTTGTTGTTTCTTGCGTCTTGCTGCGTTGCGGTTTCTTTCTCTAAACTCTTCAAGTGCTTTTTGTTGTACCTGCTCCACTCTTGGCATACCTTTTAAACTCCTCTGACTTTTGTGCTTGCCATAATTATATCATCAATTTCTTGAGAATATTTTAGCATAATTTCTTCGGCAAAGCAATTAATATCGTGGATATTTAAGTCTGATTTTAACCCGACAGTCGGAATTGGCGTACCGTCGGAGGTTATATTCAATCCCGTGTGAATAAGTGTTGAAGTTATTGATTTTGTGGCGATAGAAACAGATAATTTTTTATCGTTTACGAATAGGTCGTCGCCGTCACGGACTACTAAAACCCCGCGTTTTTCCAGTGCTTCTTTGATGATGCACATCAATAATCTTTGGCGGAACACACCTTCTACAAGGTTTACGTTAAATTGTTCGGAGATGAAACTCAACATTGATTTGCTATAAATAGGTTCGTTGTTGATAACGTCTTCAATGTCGACCATTTCCATTAATTTAACTTCGCATTCGCCAACAAACGCAACAATTGCGTCTCCCTGGATTTTGAAATTTTTATAAATCCAGTGCGGGCATAACTGGTGCCCTTCGTATTTAATCGGTTCATTTATAAATAGGGTTTTCATCATTATTCCTCAAATAGTTGTTTAATATAAACGGAATCATTATTAGCTTCAAGTGCTCTTTTTAGCCTAACACAAGATTCACAAATTCCGCAATGTTTAGGTGTGTTTTTGTAACAACTGTTTAACAGGTGAAGAGGAACTTTTTTCTCCAACGCAATGCGTACGATTTCGGGTTTGTCGCAATCAATAAGCGGGGCAATGACTTTTGGACGGACGCGTGTGGAAAATTCAAACTCTTCGTTAACTCTTGTGATAAATTCTTGAGTGTTATCGGGGAAAGTTTGAGCCTCTTCCTTGTTCGCACCAATGATAATATTTGTATAGCCGTCTGCGTCAGCGAATGCACCTGCAATATTTAGAAATAATCCGTTGCGGTTTGGAACCCAGACGGATTTCGCGGATTGGTCAGAATTTTTAAGAGCTTCTCCCGTCGGAACTTCTTCATTACTACAAAGCGCGGTATGTGTAATTTCTTTTAACCAATCAAGTTTTATTACCTTGTGTTCTATTCCATAATATTTCGCTATTTTTGAGGACGCCTCGATTTCTTTTGCTGCGGATTTTTGACCGTAATCAAATGTCAGCGCAAGGGTAACATTTTTCTCAAGCGCCAAGCTCACTACGGAATCCAAACCGCCCGAAAGCAAGACTATAGCTTTAGTTTCGTTTTTTGACATCGTATTCCTCTTCATACTCGGCAATTAAATCTTCAGCCTCTTCTTTAAGGCTGTCTTTGTAAATAGGTAAACTTATAACTTCATCTAAAATGTCGCGTCCGTCAAGGTTATAAAGCGCAATCAGTGCGTTTTTTCTTACCTCTTCGTCTTCATCCTGTAATAAAGGCTTAATTATTTTTGATGATTGCGGGTGTTCGCTGTTCATAATCGCCTCAATTGCAGAAATTCTAACCTGCGCTGATTCGTCCATAAGCGAGTTTTTTAGCGCGCCAAAAACAAATTCACTGCTGCCGAGTTTTAATTTCCCAAGCGCTTCAATTACGCGTTCTTTCAGGAACGTAAATCTATTCAAAAGTCCTTTACTGGAATTTAAGATATTAACAAGCGGTTCTACCGCACGCGTATCGCCTAAAAGTCCCAGCGCGCAAGCCGCGGATTCTTTTACGTAAACAGATCTTTCGTTCTGGTCGGTTACAACTTCAATCAACGGCGCAACAGCGTATCTGTCGCCGAGTTTCCCGAGTGCATCTGCGCATGCCAGACGAATTTTATAGTTTTCTTCCTTGTTATTAAGGCAATAAAGCAGCGGGGTTACTGCCGCGGTGTCTTTTAAGTGCGCAATCGCTTTAGCACTCATCGCACGCACATTTATAAAATTTTCTTTTTCTTCCTGCGAACATTCAAAATTATTCTTCATCAAAAGTATGTCTAAGAGAGCGTCCAACGTTGAATTATCGCGGATTTTATCGGCACAGCGTATCGTGTGCATAAGAATTTCAGGGCTTTTAACGTTGCATAAAATATAATTGTAAATAAGAACAAGTTCATCGCGTGTATAATGTTTTTCAAGAGTAATAATTTTCCTGATGGAACGTGTTATATTTTTAAGCTCCACCAGTCCGCATTTTTCCATTATACTCGCAAAATCCAACATAAATACAACGTACCCCTCATTTACCTTAAATATACAATAAAGGTTCTTAAAAGGCAAGTTTACATTTTGTAATGAAAACGCAATTTTTATATTTTAAAAAACTTTATATATGTAAGGTAGGTTATAAAGGTTATATTTAGGTAGGTTCACTATGAGTGTAAACGGTGTTTCATCGAATACATTTGGGTCGTACGCTAAGCGTATAGGCAGGATTTATCTTCACACGACTTTCGGAACGGGTGCAGATGAATTTATGACGTCAATGAATAAATCAATTTTTGACAGCAAGGCGCCTTGGTATGCTCCATATAGAAATGCCAATACTAAAGATTTTTGGACAAAATTTAAACAAGCTATGAAAGATGTTGAAGTCCACGAAGAAGCAATCAGAAAAGCAAATGGAAACAGTTATCTAAAAGCGTTTTGGCATCAAATAAGGACGATACCGGAAGTATTCTCGGCTGAACGAAAAGCCGGGGTCGCAGCAGCGAAAGCGGCTAAAACCTCCACATTCTGGGGCGGTTTTAAAGGTGTCAACAAGGCGTTTATGAAGCGTATGCCGTTAATAGGCGGACTTTTAGCCGTAGGTTTCCAAATTCCGAATTTAATAACAGCGTTTACTCATAAAGACGGCGGCATTGCTACAGGTTTATTAGAAACAGGTAAGGCTGCGGCTAAAATCGGGCTTGATACCGCAGGATTTATGGTCGGTCAGGCGTTAATTCCGATACCGTTTGTCGGTGGTATTATCGGTAGTTGTATAGCGAGCTGGCTTGGTGAAAAAGTCCTTGGTAAGAGTTTTGCAGAACAAAAAGGAGAACAAAGTCTTCCTGGCGAACTCCCGTATATTGCGCAAAACACAGATGGACAATCCCAAGGTGCGGGTGTCTCCGGCTGGGTTGGTCCTAAACCGACAATGAGCGATGAAGAACTTATGCAAATGGCGCGGTATATGAACCGTGGCGGCGGCTTGGATTATAGTTACGGCTAACTTTTATAGCCTTTCGGGTATTTTAATGCGTTAAATTCTTCTTCGGTTATGCCGAGAATTTTGCAAATATCAGCGGTATATTTACCTTTTTTAAGCATTGATGACGCATTATAACCGTTTTTGGCAAGTATTGTTACACGTTTTCTAGCCTCTGAATCTGCCGGCAAATCTTTGAAACTGTCAACTCCGGAATATCTTAAAATATTCCTGATACGACGTTTGCATAATCCTGATGCGATTTTAGCATTGGAATACTGTTGATTGAACTCGTATGCCGCTTCATCAAACGCTTTTTGAGCCTTTTTCTCTCCGGAAGTCTCTTGGATTTCAATTGCGGCATTGGTCTTTTCGCATAGAGTGTTCATATAACCTGGTGCGTTGAATGAAACGTCAACTAATGCCTCAAATTGACCCTGCGTTAATTTAGAAGTGTCAATATTTCTGTTATTTTGAAGTTTGTTTATTGCCTTAACTAAATCGTAAGCTAAAATTTGGTAAATTTCGCTTTCGGTTAGTTCCTTGCTGTCAAGATATTTGCGCTCTTCGCCTTTTGTATTATGGAAATTATGTCCGATACCGATGGTTCGTTTGTTTGAACTGCATTTATATGCTGTCGTTCTCACGCCCTCTGTTATTTTCATCTCATTAAGATATTCCACGCTTAAACCGGTTAGTTTTGATATGTCATCCATTGACTTAATGTCTTTAAGATTAGAATATTGCCATGAGAAATTACCGTACTTTTCACCCAGTGAAAGCTCTGCAATTTGAGGTCGAATATTGGTTAATTTTGTAACATCTGCGTTTGCATTATCTATCGTCTGACCTTTTTCAGGAATCCCTGCCGATACTGCGGCAAGAAGATTGTTTAATTTATCCGCAGACGCAGGTAAATAACCAAATAATTCACTTTCTAAACGTGCGTTAAAGTCCGCAATATTTCCGGGATTAACCTTGTCTTCGCCAATTTCGCCAACTAATGAAGATAATATATGTAAAATTTGTGATTGTCTTGTGCCGACATCGGAGCCGTATTCTTCAATAATTGCATTAATAGGGGTTTCTCCGTCAAATTTTTCCTGATAGGCTTTGATTACCTCACGCGCGTTGCTTTTGTCAATTTTTGCTATCCAAAGTTTGAATGAAACATCTTCAGGCGCGTGGGTTTTGTCGTCTGCAATATCTTCAATGGTTTTTGCTATATTATCACTGGACGCCGGTAAAAATGAGTTTACTACGCGTGTTATGTCGTCTTTATCAGAAATGTTTTTACGGATGTAATCCTTAACATCTGTTTTTAGCAATCCAAATGTAGAACTAAATTCTTCATCCTGGAATTTTGCTTCATGCGCTTCTAATATACTGTCCGTGATAGACAAAATATATTCGTTCGCTCTTGCATTACCTTTCTCTTGCAGGTATTGGGTAATCGGTTTGCCTTTAGAAAGTTTGTTGAACGTTTCCATAAATTGCATAACATTGTTTTTATTAATACCGTCAAGTAAATATTGTATTGCTTGCTTATCAATATTGTTTTTGTCCTTTGATAGCGAATTGAATAAAGTTTTGCTCATATAGTTGATGTCTTTGTTTTTACCAAGCACTGACATTAACAATTCCGCATCCGCAACAGACTCATTCTTTAATGAGGCGTTGACGTGTTCTACAATTTCTTTATTCTTCGCAAGTCCGCTTGCTTGAAGTTGGGTTTTTACAATTTTATTAATATATGCTTTTCGGATTTCATCGTCACCCCATTCTTCATCAATCATTGTAAGAAGAGATTTTTTCTCACCGTTCTTCTTGAACTCCTCTAGAACCTCGTTAATATTTGAATTGTTGATTTTATCCATTAAAACTTTAACATCAGTTCGGGAAAATGCAAAACTGTTATCGTTAATTATTTTATATAACTTGTCCGCAATATCTGTAGGCTTATTTATAATTAAAGTGTCCATAAGGCTGTCCAGCTTTTTAATATCTGATGTCATAAGGTTGTTTCCGGTGTCAGATGAGTTGAGAATATTATTTAAAAGTTTGTCAGCCTCTTTTTTATACGACGAATTAGCATAGCCTGCAGCAGCCTCAAAGTATGAATTTACAAAATGCTTAATTTGAGCTTTCTTTTCAGCCTTTTGCTCATCTGAAAATGGCATTGTATATTCCTGTGCAAGAATTTGTAAAAGCGATTCGTGCCCGGTATTGTTCTTATAGTTCTTAACCTTTTGGGCAACAGAAATCGCGTTGCCTTTATCAACAGAATTTAACAAGTACCTGAAATCCTTATCTGCGTATGAAAAATGGTTATCATCTGCGTGGTCATAGATTTCGTGTGCTAATTCTTCGCTTGTTTCCGTATACATTTTCTGCATTTTTTCAACGATTTCGTTTGCTTCAGAAGTCGAAATCCCCCACTCAAACCAGCTGTCATCCATTTCTTCCGTGACAACTTTATTAAATCGTTCTTTTAATGCCAAAAGTTCCTGTTTTTGAAAATCTGTTTTTGCACCCGTCAAAACTTTATTATATAAAATCTCGAAGGTTTTTATTGCTCCATTCTTTCTCTCTGTACGGGTGAACCTGTCGTCTTTCATAAAGTCACCAAGCAATGTTTTGCCTTGATTGTCCTTTTCGTAATTCTCAATAACCGTCAGAATGTTACGCGTATTCAGAACTGTGCCGGGCGTTTTCAAGACTTTGACATCCTTAACCTTAACTACAATTGTATTTGGTTTGTAGTTAGCCTTTGCTTTGTTAAAATTGATAAGTTCCTGTCCCTCAAGAATACCTTTTTTGCCGCCTTTATCAAAAGTTTTTGCTAATTCCTGCAGCCTCTTATCCTTAATGTCAGAAATTCTTAAGCTGTCATCTCCAGCCATGGCACACCTCTTTTTATCTTTTACCATTTTGTGTATCGGTAAATTTTTATGCAGACTTTAATATTATTTACAATAATTTACAGAATTGCTTGAAATTAAGTTTATGTTTTACTATAATTGCAGAAGATAGAGATATTATTAAAGAAGGGGATATTCCGTGAATACATATATGACTGAAGGCGTTGGAAAAAGAATTGTAGATGCATTAAAAAAACAGAGCGAAGTTGAGTTGGTAAGCCAAACCGCAGCTCCTGCCGTTGAAGAAATCGCTGCTGTTGATGAACAGCCATCTGTCGTTAGTGAACAACCTCAAGCGGAACAACCTTATATCGTAAGTCCGCAGCCTGCACCGATGTTTGTACAACCGCAGCCTGCAATGACTTATACACCTAATTTTGCAGATTTCAGCGGGCTTGAAGTTCCGCCAAATGTAGCGGTTTTAAAACAGCTTATATCACAATTGCCTAGCGGTGTTTCCCGCCAAGCAGGTGCGCTTGTTATTAAACAAACAATGGAAGCCCTCGGAATTTCTATGAAATCAGTGCTTTCAGAAGCGCAGCAGCTGCAAGAGAATATTAATTCTTCTGCAAGAGATTGCCAAAATAGTATTTTAGAATGCAAAAAACAAATTAATACTCTTGAAGCACAGGTTCAATCATATCAAAAACAATCAGCAGCACTTAACGATATCGTTAGCTTGTTTCTTCAGATTAACTAATATCTGAATGTGGATTGAATATCACGGTCTAACATGCCTCTTGCTGATTCGTATTCAGTCATAACCATTCTCAATTGAGTTTGGTATTGTTGCATTTGTTGGTCAAGTCTTTGCTCCAGCAGCTTCATCTTCGCTTGACGCTGCTGTAATGTCTTAACAATAGGTGATTCAGAGTCATAGTCAGTACCGACTTGCATTAAGTCATCGTTTGATGACATCAAACCCATTTTTGCTTGAGTAATCAATTGTATTTTGTATTCCAAATCACATTTGAGATTTGTTAAATACTGCAAACGCATTGACGCTACTAACACACCCATACACTTTTTCCTTATCTTGTTTCGTTAAGATTAGACCCTTTCAAGAACGTATGTTGGCTGTTTTTAGCGATTAATTGTTCCATTTTCATCAGCTGGTGCTGGTGGTAATTTAACCTGTATTGTGCCATTTTTAACTTTTTTCTCATCGTTAAAAAGTCTCTGACACCGTCCATAAAAGACGCAACTAACGCTTTGACAGGGCTTTTTCTTATAATAAAGTTTCTTGAATATATTAAGAAATCGACTAATCTTTTTATATTCATCTCTAAAGTTTCACGAAGCATTATAGTTCCTTTACACTTTAGACCTACAAATATATAAAAACCTTTATTCCACAAATATTGCGTTTTTCACAAATCATGTTACGAGTTCTTTACATTTGTAAGCCAAATCTGTCTAACGTTACTCCATGCTCTATCGGCAAAATAAGAAAAAACTTTAACTATAAATTTTGAATAGCTTTGCTGTCGCCTTCGATAGATTCTTTAAGCATCTTTTTAACAACATCGCCTTGTGTATCAAGCATTTTGCAAACTGTTTCAATGTTACGAACTTTGTTTGTTAAAATCGTGTCGGCGTTTGTTGTAACGTTACCGGTAATTCTTTGGTAAGCTGAAAGTGCTGCAGATGAAGTACCTTGCATTAAGTTACCCATAACGAGTGCAGGAAGTCCGTATTCGCCCAAATAAGGAGCTGCGGATTGCATAATCCCGCCCCAGCCTGAAATCAAGCCTGCAACAGGAAGTACTAAGTTTTTAGCGAACCCGAACCCGCTTGCGGTTCCAACGCCGTAAGCACTTGCGCTTGCAACGTTTGCAATGCTGCTTGCAATACCGGAAGCGCCGCCGGTAATAACTCCATCGTTGGTTCCCCAGCCGGTTAGTGCAGCAGCGCCGCCAGTGTAGAAACCTGAACTTGACCAAATTGAGGATGCACCGCTTGGAAATCCTGAATAGTTGTATAGAGAATCTATACCATAAGAACTTCCGCCCGAAACAGCAGAGTGGTATGAAGTACCTGCAACGTTCATGATTTCGGAGGATCCGAATGTTGTAGCGAAGTTTGATGGTGAAAATAAGGTTGCCATGTTATACAAAAAGCCGCCTGTACCTTCCCAACCGGTACCGGAACCGGTTCCGGATACGGTAATGTCGCGTAACTTATCGTAAGTTTCCCACAACTGGGCTTTTGCCTCGCTACCCGCGGAACCGAATTTATTTGCTATTACTAAATAACTATCATTTTTGTATGACATGATGACCTCTCTAAGTTTTTGTCTTGCTCGACTCGCGTTTAACGGGTCTCCGGCTCTGCTCGTCGCACTCTCGTGTGCCGACCCCAGCCTACGCCCTCAGCTCGCTCGCGCTATGAACTGAATGTTTTGAATGTCATTTCGATGTTCTTTTCAATTACTTTTGCTACCGCTTCCATTTCTGTTTGGAGCGCGTCTTGTTCTGTATCAAGCTGTTTTAATCTTAATTCAAGCGTTCTGTCTTCCTCTTGAATGATTTCTGTTTTTGCGTTGATATCTTCAACAGCTTTTTCATACACAGCTTTGTCGTATTCGTACTGGTTCATTGCGTCCTGATACGCTGCCTGATCTGTTACCGTTTCTGTTTGAACAGTGTAGGTCGCTGTTGAATTCTCATAATTAATTGATGTCATTCTGCCGGTATCGTCAAACTCAACAAACGCTTTGTCTGTAGATGAAATCTTTGTTTTTATTGCTTCTGCATAGTAAGTATTCAAATTCGCTTGATATTCGCTTGGATTTGCTGCGTTCATTGACGAATTAGCACTTGCCATTAATTCATCTTCGGTTACAAAATATGTTCTTCCGTATGATTCGTATGTATAAATGTTTTCTGCTGTGGCAATAGGGTCGTCCGGATTATCTTTTCTGATTTGTTCTAAAGATAAATCAAGAGTTTTGTCTTTGCCCGGCTCATATTTTGTAAGTTCTGTGTTGCCAATGTATTGAGGGGTTGCGGTCGCGTCAATTGAGTAGTCGGTTGCATCTGTTCCGGCTGCTAAAGTTGACATATCAACAAAGTGCATTACGTTTTGATCATCGGTGTAGACACCTAAATTATTTTTATCAATTGTTTTTACAGCCGCAATTTGATCGCTCAAAACATCGTATCTTGATTTTTGTTCAACGTTATTCTCATCGTAAGGGTTAACAGTATAGCCGTTGATTTGGAAGTTCGCGCCATCCTGCGTAACATTTGCGCCGGCAATTGTGTTTGTATTCGTTTCATAACCGGTTCTTACTTGAGGGTTAATTTTTGTATTTCGTACACCTGTGAAGACGTCTGAATAGTGATAGTGGGTTACGAGGTAGTTGTAATCAGAATTTGCATCAGCGAGTTCTGTCATACTTTCGATAGCCTCTTCAACATTTCCGTCTTGGTATGTGTATTGAATTGTTGTATAGTCTTGCGTACTCGGAGCAGTCGGAACTTCTAACGCTAAATACTGGTTAAAAGCGTCAGCACTTTGGTTGGCAAGCGCAGTTCTTTCCTGGTTAATTTGTTGCCCTTCGTATTCTGTATTGGTTTTTCTTGCGGTTAAAGCCAAGTATCTTGCTTGTGATGCTGCCATACCCATAAGCGCACTCTCCTTCTATATAATTTACACTACTTTATTACTTATAATGATGTTTTTATTAAAGTCAACATTCTATCAAGTATTATAAATTATATTATATTAAAAGGATATATCGCAGGTCGAAAAATCAACCTTTTAGGGGAGCGAATTTCTTAAAAATCATTCGTTTGCTGTAAGGTTTTTCATCATTTCTACGAACTTGTCTGCCGCTTTTTTGTAGCCAGGATTAATTCCGCTCATATCGTCACGGTTCAGGAAGTCTTTCGGGAAAACTCTGCTCCAAAACGGCAACAGCCCTTCCGGTGTTGTTTTCATAAGATATTTGTCCTGATGTCCGTTCCAAAATCCAGGAATGTTTGGACGGTAATAAATTCCAAGCGCGTCAGAAATTGTTGTTTGAACCTGTTTGACACCTGTTTTGTAGTGCCATTCCATAACTTTATCAAATACTACTTCTCTATTGTTTATGTCTTTAGGGTTTATTTTTAACTCTTTAAGCATAAATCCCCGGAATAGGTTTTGAGAAATTTTCTGTGATAAAGTCAGGTCTTGATTTGTTACATCCATAAGTTCGTCAATGAATTGTTTCAATGGCGGCAAGTCATGGTTTCCTGTGAGGAGAGCAACATTTTTATCATTCATTTCAAATGGTGAATTTAGTTTGTCATATTTCCCACCGGAACCGCTAATACCCATTGCAATAGGTACACGCTGGCTCATAAAATCTTTTCCGTAAGTCGCACGAAATTCTTTATAAGCAGGTGTTTGCGCTAAAGGTCCGAAATCTTCTAAAATATAACAGTCTTCCGGTTTTTTGCCTAATTCTTTTGCTACACGGATGAAGAGTTCAAAGACATTTTCGCCTTTAGGGCTTTTCTTTTTGTATACATCTTCAATCCAATCTTTTTGGAAGAACCCGACGCCCATACCACCTTCTTGGGTTGGTTTAAAAATGTCGTCTCCGTATAATATTTTACCGTCAGCCTTGGTGAAAGTTGTAGGGATTGCGGCGCGGTTTATGTAACCTACAAAGTGGTCTAAACGCAGGTCAGAGTTCTTGAGGAGTCCTCGAACTGTTTGTTCCTGATAATCCCAAAATGCCGGTTCATCATAATTATAAAGTGCGTGTTTCCATACCTGGGTGTACGGATAAGCGTCTTCCGGCGGGCAGCCGCTTACTTTTGTAGGGTGGAAATTTTCATCCAGCAGGAATATATTTTTCTTGCCCCACGTGTCAACGCCTGTTGCGCTTACGCCGATTGGCAAATCCATTGTAAGCGTAATTCCTTTACCTTTTAATTGCTCAACCATTTCGTTAAATTGCTTATCATAAAGGAATTGTTCAAATTTATAAAGTTCAACCCTGTCTTTATAATCCTCGCGTTTCATAATCGGAGCAAGCCAGTCAGCAAGTTTTACACCGTGAGCGCGAGCGTCTTCCGGGGCTGTTTGGAGTTGTTTATCCCACATTGTCCAAACTTTTCCGTAGTCTTTGGAAATCGCATCGTAGTTCGCATATTCATCAAGCCAAAGTGTATCGTTCTCTTTTAGAAAATTATTATATTCCTGCTTGATAGGTTTTGTTTCATCGACCTGCTTGAAACGTTCAAATGCAAGTTTAAATCTTGGATTTTTCTGTTTTTCAAGCATATCAAGTGTGAAAACCGGTGTAGTTATATCATCAGGGAGTTCACTTTCTTTTAAAAGGTTTCCGTAATCGTCACCAACCAGTTTGTTAAGGTTTACGATAAACTTGTTTCTGCTGAAACGTCCGTCAGGCGTGTAAGGGCAAAGGTGATCTTCAAGAGCATTTAACGGGTTCATAATCCAGTGTGTTTGCTTTGCCTCTGCCATCCAGTTTATAAATTTCTCCGTCTGCGGGTCGCCAAATTGACCGCAGAAAGAACGATGTGCCGGAAGACTTGTGATATGCATCAAAAGTCCGCGTTGTTTTACAATGCCTGCAGCGTTTATTCCTTCAAATGGGATTGCGTTAGCATAATTTGTTGTTGTGCGTTCAAAGCTGTCATTTTTCATAGGTGCAGTTCTTGCAGTTTGAACGGAATTAAGTTTGTTTACACTAATAAGATTAGAAATCGGGGTAATTCTCATATCCATAATCCTTTTTTTACTAATGCTATAACAAAAATTTTTATTTTCATATATAATGTTACAAAGAGGTAACAAATGATTTTAGTCACAGGCGGAGCAGGATATATTGGAAGTCATTGCGTTTTGAAACTTAAGAATGCTGGCGAAAATGTTGTAATATTTGATAATCTTTCAACAGGTCATATTGAAACGGTTCAGAAACTTGGCGTTGAATTTGTTCAGGGGGATTTGAGAAATCCTGCGGATATAAATGCAGTTTTTGAAAACTATAAAATTGATGCAGTTGTGCATTTCGCAGCGTTTTCACAAGTAGGTGAGAGCGTAAAAGAACCTTACAAGTATTTTCAAAATAATGTTTGCGGTTCGTTAAATCTTTTGGATGCAATGGTTAAACACGATTGTAAAAAAATAGTTTTTTCTTCTACCGCAGCGGTTTATGGTGAACCTGATTACACGCCGATTGATGAAAACCACCCGAAACATCCAATAAATCCTTATGGCGAAACAAAACTTACGGTTGAAATGATAATGGATGATTTTGACAAGGCTTACGGCTTGAAAAGCGTTCGTTTGAGATACTTCAATGTAGCCGGGGCTGATACATCAGGTCGTATTGGTGAATGGCATGAGCCTGAAACTCATTTAATCCCGAATGTCCTAAAAGCAGCACTCGGTTCCGGAAAAACATTTAACCTCTTTGGTGATGATTATGACACGAAAGACGGTACCTGTGTAAGAGATTATATAGATGTAAACGATTTGGCTGCAGCGCATTTGCTTGCACTGAATTATTTGAAAAATGGCGGCGAAACAAATGTTTTTAACCTCGGAACCCAAACCGGAAGTACCGTGAAAGAGGTTTTTAAAGCCTGTGAAGATATAACAGGTAAAGAAATTCCGTTTGAAATTCAACCCAGACGCGAGGGTGATCCTGCAATTCTTGTCGCTGATAACAAAAAAGCCCGCGAAATTCTCGGCTGGAATCCGCTCCATTCACTTAATGAAAGCGTTCAAACCGCTTGGAATTGGGAACAAATCTTAACAAAGTTTAATAAGTAGGCAATTATTTACCCTTAATATACTTTATATATATAAGGAATTAAGGGAATAATATGGGATTAGTCGATATAAAAAGTTATGCATTGAAAACTTTTAGCTACGAGAGCTATTTTAGCAATCCGTACGGCTACTCTTTTGCGCCGTCTTATGCATATCGTTCATATTCTTCATACGCACCGTTATTCTCTTATGCCCCGACATCATATTATGGTGTTGGCGGTTCATACTCTGCAAAATTGGATTTTAGCCCGAAAACAACATATAGTTCTTTCGCCCCTAAATCCTCCGGCAGTACTTCTAAATTCGGCAGTCTTACAAGCCCTAAAAAGGTCTCTACTGGTAACAGCTATGACTATTCAGCCGCAAATTTCGTCAGAACCAGCGGGGTAAGTTTAAATAATATCCCGGCTGATTTCAAAAATAAATACGGTGTTACCGAAAAAACTTTAGCAGACGGAAGAAAAGTACTAGCCTGCAGATGGAGCAGATTTGATAATGCCCAAAGAGAATGGGTAGATACTTTGAAATATTTTGAACAAGCTGCTGCAGATTTAGGCTGCGATTTGGTTTATAGCGATATTGAAAGAACCGTTGCAGAATCTAACAAAGCAAGAGCTAAAAAAGGCTCTCTCGTCTGCAAAGGTGGTCAATCTCCACACAACTACGGCGTTGCCGCAGATTTCGTTCTATTTAAAGACGGAAAAGAAGTTAACGTAAACTCCGACCTTCAAAAGGCTGTTGTTGACAGAGCAATTGCTTTGAGCGGCAACAAAATTGAAAGCGGTATTTATTGGAGAAAGAAAGGTGAACGTCACCACATTGAGCTTAGCAACTGGCAATCTAAATACAAAAATTCTTACTGTTTAGTTGGCTAAAATATTTTGTAAAGTTCCTAAAACCCCGCAGTGATGCGGGGTTTACTTTTTATTGTAACGAAATGTAACGAAAAAGAAAACCAAAATTAAAGTTTTAAAACCGCGCTGCCGACATGCATGTTACGGAAACCAAACGGGTTACAAAACAAAAGGTCGAATGTAATCTGTATAAGACTAACGAATTACATAAAAAAGTTTGAATGTAATCGTTACGAAAAGGAAAGCGCCGTGACCGGCGCCGAAAGGGATACACAAATGGGTATGGCAGCATCACAAGCCAGATTTTTAGGTTTGACAGCAAGAATGAACAACGTTGAATTTGAAGGACAGCAGATTAACCAACAAAGAACTGCTCTTTCTAACAAATCAGCTTCATACTATACTGATTTGCTCGGAATGGAAGTTCCGACAGCGCCATCAGTTGAAATGTATACCCAAACAATTTATACATTTAATGACGGTGCTTTAACAAACCAAATCACCTCATTGATTGCAGACGCAGATAATCCGGGAACTTATAAAGTAAGTTATATCAGATCTTGGAAAGATGATTTTTCAGTGGTCTCTGCAGCACCAAGCATTATTACCGAAGTCAAAGAAAACGATACCTACAAAATAGGTGCAACAAAATTAAGAAACCTCGGTGAAGCGCCTGATGAAGCAGATCCTTATTACGATAGTCTTTCTACCGATCAAAAAGCTAAGTTGCTTGAGGAAGAAGAAACTTTCTTAAACTTATTGCAATCTCAACACGGCAATAAAGATGATTATTTCGTAAGATATGTTCAAAACACTTCAACAGGTGAATATGAAGCAATCTTCTATAATCGTAAAGATGTTGAAGGCGCAATCTATAGCGACGAAAACAATAATTCACAATCCTTTATTGCGGCATACAAAGTAGGCTCCGCAGATAGAGTTGAAGAAATAAAAGGCGTAGCCGGCTGTTATTTGGAACAGGATTCAACCGGTCGTTACATCAACATTACTATTGATGATAAAACCTATGCTCTATCAACCAATACCGTAACAGATCAAGATGCCTATGATGATGCAATGAATCAATATGAATACGACAAAGCCTTATATGATCAATCAATTGCAGAAATTAACGCAAAAATTGAAATTATACAGGCAGAAGATAAAAACCTTGAATTGAGATTAAAACAATTGGATACAGAACATAACGCGATTTCAAATGAAAAAGACGCAGTGTCTAAAGTTATTGAGAAAAACGTTGAATCCAGCTTTAAGACTTTTGGTTAAGGCTTTATCTGACAAAATTGCGAATTTGGCTCCAACGGAGGGGCAGCAGCGGCATACTATAAAATAAAAATTTTCCTACACATAACTATATAATTGTTTCCTTTATTTAACCGACCGTCACTAAAAACGGTCTTTTTATTTGCTATAATTTAGATTTTACGATATACTTTTCTTATGATGAGAAAGCTGGTTTTATTATTAATTGTTTTATGTTCTGCGGTTCCTGCATTCGCTGCCGGAAACTCCGAGGCACAGGATATAAATATTTGTAAAAATATGCGGATTCAACGCTATATTGATGATGTAGGCTTCAATATTCTTAATGCGAACCGTATTGATAAACGTATGGTGTTTACATATAACGAAGAAAGCCAAAAGGCGATTATGTTAACTGATAAAACTATTACGCGCAGGCAAATCGTTATCTATGAAAATCAGATAAACCATATTGCCGATTTGAACGAGCTGGCGGCAATGCTTGCACGCGAAATAGTCAAGGGAACTCTTTCTTATGACGGGTTCGCGCGCGGATTTGTGACTTCTGCGCAGATGAAGTTCGCTCCTAAAAAGTATGAACTCTTTTTTGATAAACGCGCGGTTGACTTAATGGTTACTGCAGGCTACGATCCTGTTGCGATGATTGTTTTTCTGAATAAACTCGGGGCACAAAAACGCTTTAGTTTTGTGCTTACAAACAATACCGTCAGCAAGAGAATGGCGGAAGTTTATGAGTATATCTATACTAAATATCCTCAATTCCTCGCAAATAATTCGTATTTGGAAAACAAATACTATCAGAATTTTTTGTTGACGTCCGAAAACAACAGACGTTTGTTACAAGAAAAGGTCAGAACATATTCGCAGAAACGGTTAAAGTATGAATAAGTTTTTATCGGGTTTAATATTGAGTTTTTTTGCATTGGCAGGCATGGGGGCTGCGTATTCTGAAACTTTGGAAGATAACTTGCAAAAATATATTGGTGCGGAATTACCGCAGGCTAATCCGATGTGTAATTTTCAAAGTACAGATCGGGTTCCAATTACAATGACGCCGCA
>ENA-ORMR01001159-ORMR01001159.1-human-gut-metagenome-genome-assembly--contig:-NODE-1159-length-21630-cov-43.817196_pt1 | contig 21630 bp, 11 predicted proteins | sample MGYA00242107_ERZ509003 | MGnify/ENA primary metagenome ERZ509003 (study PRJEB26280, sample SAMEA2338699) | human gut metagenome | biome: human gut; feature: human-associated habitat; material: faeces... | reverse complement strand
TCATCCTGAGCCAGGATCAAACTCTTCGTTGTTGCTTATCTTGTTTTCTTTTTTTTCAAAAAAATTCAAGGCAAGTATTTGTAATTTTTATTGCCTTTCACAAGCGCTCAGAAGCGTGTCTCCCGCTCTCCGGATAGATCGTTGTGCTTGAATTGACAGAGACGGAAATTAATTTACCGTTTCTCTTGTACTACTTTCGTATCTGTTGTCAAACTTTTCAATGTTCTCTGTGCCTCGCCCCGAGGTGGGGCGGAACAGCTCGGCAAAGTTAAGACGAAAAACATTCACGTCAAAATTTTGTTCAAACTTTTAACATTCTTTTGCTTTTCGACCGCTCTCTTGCGGGCCGCCCGGGCTTGCTTCCCGAAAGCGAGTGCAAAGGTAGAGCCTTTTTCTTTTCCCACCAAATTTTTCATCAAGAAAATGTGTTTTATAGCATGAATTTAACATTTGTTTACAGTTAGCACCATCCCAAATTCATCTACACATTATATAATAAAAAATAAGACCTCCCGGACGCTGCCCGAAAAGAAACACAAAAGGGTCACCCGTACGGGTGACCCTTTTGTGATCCGGCCGCGACTCGAACGCGGGACCGTCTGCTTAGAAGGCAGATGCTCTATCCAGCTGAGCTACCGGACCTTAGATGTTGCGCCAAGAATTAGTGGCGATTTTCGATGTGCAAAGTTAGGAATTTTTTTTGTTCTATGACCGTTTTTTACGCGAAAGTTTAGCGGAAGGGCTATTTGATTAATCGACAAAAAGAGTGTAATTTTGCGAAGTCTCGAAATTGTAATGGAAATGAAACGGTTTTTTATTCACTTCATATGGCTCTCCATACTGTGCAGTTCGTGCGGAATGGGAAGCTCAGAGCGCGAGCGCCTGACGGCCGAACGCGATTCGCTTGCACAGGAGGCGGCAGCCATCCGCGAAGAACTCGACGGACTCAAGTCCTATGTCGACGAAGTATCGGAATGCGTAGACAGCATTTCGCAGAGCGAGGGAGTGCTGATGATAAACCGCGATCCCGAGACGGGACGGCCGTATACTCGACGCGAACTGCGCGAACGCGTCAAAAACTTCGCCAGTCTGGTCGAAAGGCAACGCAACCGCATAGCTCTTCTGACCGATTCGCTTCGCCGCGGCGGCATTGACCGCACACAGATGAAGAAACTGATGGCAATGGTCGACTATCTCAACGAGCAACTCGAAGCCAAGGAAGCCCAACTCAACAAACTGCGCGACGAACTCGCCATATCCAACCGCAACATCGCCCAACTCAGCGAAGACCTGACAATGGTCAGAAACAGCAATATCGAACTAAGCGAAGAAAATGCCGCTCTCAACCAGACAGTCTCGAAGCAGGCAGAGCGCATAAACGAGGCCTATTTTCTCGCCGCCGACAAGGAGAGACTGGAAAAACTGGGGCTGCTCAAGGGCGGTTTCCTGAAGAAATCGCAGTTCGTGGCCGGAAATATCAATCTGAGCTCCTGCGAGAAAATCGATATCCGCAACTTCGGAGGCACCATTGTAAACAGCAAGAAGCCCAAGCTTCTCACTCAGGCTCCTGCCGGAAGTTATACATTCGAAAAAGTAGAGAAAGGCAAAATGCGATTCGTAATTCTGGACCGCGAAGCATTCTGGAGCCTGTCGAATGTAGCTATTGTTCAGCTTTAAATTTCTTGTATTCAACGACTAACTCGTCGATGGATATGCCCAGACTGTCCATCTGCGAGAATACCTCGGACAGTGTGGTATCGAAAAACTCCTCACGACGTTCGGCGTTGACACGCTCCGGAGCATCGTCGGCCAGGTAGAAACCCATGCCTCTTTTCGGGATAATAATACCCTGATCCTGCAGATGATCGTAGGCTTTCAGCACGGTATGGCTGTTCACAGCCAGTTCGACGGCCATCTCGCGCACCGACGGCACTTTCTGCCCGGGTCGCCAGCCGCCTCCGATAATACATCCGAAAGCATAGTCGATAATCTGCCGATAGATCGGTTTGTCGGTCTTAAAATCCATAATCAGCCCTCACGCGTTCTTATTTTTCTGATTATCAATAGCGAGCAGACGCATACTATGATAGCCGCAACTACAATAACCCATGGGAATAATTCAGCAATCTCGGTAACAATAGATGCCGCTATCGAATCGGGATTCGCACTATGATCTGCAACATCCTGAAATATGCGGCTCTTAATAGCTGCCACCACACCGATTACGACACCCAGCACCCAAAAAGCGAACAACGCCACAAGCATGCCTACAACTCCGTAAGCGAGGCGGTTTCGACGTACCGAGCACACCACAAGCGCCACAACCGACACTACGGCCATATCCTGCATCCTGTTCAGATACATAGAGCCGCCCCACACACGGTTGAGGTCGACCGGAGAATCGGTATTTATATGGTCAAGCATGACCGAATTGACCCATGCCGAATCGGAGAACAGCGAGCACAAAGCCGAAACACCATACCACAGTGCAGCCAAAAACAGCGGATATGCCACAAAAATCCATCCTAACACAAACACCGATTTCTCGGCCCAGGACGCAGGCAAGGTGGTGGCGAGTTCTCTCTTCGCAGGCATGGCAAACACCAGCGGTCCTACAAGGTACACCCATCCGACAATACCCGCTCCCATACTGTATATAAGAACGAATATTTCCTTGTCGGGATATGCGCGGGCCATAGAAGCTCCGTAGAACGATATGAAATAGCAGACAAGCAACACTATTCCCGATACAAGAAACATCTTTTTTATTCCCGGGCTGTAAAAACCGGCCAGCATGCCCACGCGGCGCAAGCTGAATCTGTTGCTGTTCATCATTGTTGTAAAATATCTATAATATCCGAAGCCTCGCCGCTGACGATGGCAGAATAAAGAAGTATGAAATCTATATCGGAACTGTCGGGTTCGTCGGCGGCAACGATAGCATGGAACACAGCGCCCTCTTTCTCCATATAGAGTGCCTCGGGAACCGGTACATTCGAGCTTACAAACCGCAATTTCGACTGTATCATGTCGGTCGACGCACACAGCATCACCTTGCCGGCATGCAGCAGAAGCAGGGAATCGTACAGAACCTCGAGATCTCCGACCGTATGCGTGGATATGATTATCGTCTGGTCGTCGGCAACACAGCGGCTCACCATGCGCCTAAGTTCCTTTTTGGAATCGATGTCGAGACCGTTTGCCGGTTCGTCGAGCAGCAACAGCTTCGGGCGCAGCGACAGCGCATAGGCTATATAGGCCTTGCGGCGCATGCCAAGCGACAGATCCTTAAGCCTCTCGTTGCCGGTGAGGCCGAAAGCCTCGAGATTGGCGGCAAGCATATCGGCATCGAAATTAGGATAGAAGCACCCGTGCAGACGAGCCGTGGTATTGATGTTTTTAAACGGACTCTGCCAATCGTCCGACAGATAGAAAATATCGCTTAGTACAGATGGCTCCCTGTCGCCGGGATTGCCGCCGTCGAAATCCACATATCCTCCTCTGGCAAGAAGAGAACCGGCGGCAAGACCCAGCAGTGTCGTCTTGCCCGCACCGTTTTCGCCAAGCAGAAGGCATATACCCGGTGCAATGGCGGCATTCACACCGTCGAGCACTTTGTGCCCCCGGGTATACGAATAGCATACATTATTGAAAGTCAACATAGTCCTTAGAGGATAAGAAGAATAAGGAGAATCGAGAGGAGAACGGTAACGAAAGGTTTCATAGTAAACGAGGATTAGAGCTGTTTGACAAATGTAGTGTTGTAGTCATCTAACACACCGCAAAGGTAGGCAAAGTTTTTAATCCTGCAAAATTTTCAGCAAAAAAATTAAACAAATTGTCGCACAGCACCGGGAAACAATAATTTTGGCTAATTTTGCATCTGCAATGAAGCTTGCATGGAAAATATTCAGGGCTATTGCCATCGTTCTGCTGGTGCTTGCCGTAGCGCTGCCGGCCTCGCTGTACATACTCCTGTCCACCGATCCTGTACAGAATGAGGTGCGCGACACCGCCAGTCGTGAACTCTCCAGGCTTCTCGGCGTACAGGTCGACATCGACAACGTGACCATCCATCCCTTCAACAAGCTGTCGGTCCGCGGCGTACGCATCATCCGCCCGGCATTTTCCGACACGGTGGCCTCTATCGAGACCATCAGCGCCGGCTTCGAGCTCTACCACTTCATGCGCACAGGCGAACTGATAATCGACTATGCCCTTGTCGACAATGCCGCCTTCAACCTCTGGCGGCAGGACAAATCATCGCCCGTCAACATCGAAGAAATCCTCGGCCACATACGCAGCGACCGCCGGAGCGGACGCAAAAGCAACTTCCAGCTGCAGATCAACACCGTAATACTGCGCAACGCATCTCTGGCCTACAACGTACTCTCCGAACCGCTGCCCGAAGAAGGCCGCTTCGACCCGGCCCATATAGGAGTGAGCGACATCAACCTCAACGCCTATATCCCCAGCATCAGCTCCGACCGCTACGACATCGAACTCGAGCACCTGTCGCTGCGCGAACGAAGCGGTTTCGAGCTGTCGCGCATGCGGGCGAAAACATCGGTCGGCCACCAGGGACTTGTTGTGAGCGACTTTTCGATAGAACTGCCCCGCAGCGTGTTCGCCCTCGCGCCCATGCGCCTGAACTACGACGGATATTCCGACATACCGCGTGCACTGTCGCAGACACCGCTCAAGGTCGGCACATCGGCCCGCAGCCGCATCTATCCGCCCGACTTTCAAGCCTTTCTGCCTGCACTGCAGTTTATAGACCGTCCTCTGTCGCTCGAACTCGAACTCAGTATCGGCGACAAATCGGCCGAACTCGGCAATCTGTCGCTGTCCGACTCCGAAAACGGTGCTTTCGCCCTGCGTGTGCGCGGCAACGCCCGCAAAACCGACGATGGCTACGAATACCATATCGAAAACTGCACTGCGGCAATCGACGGCGAGGAGACCGATATCCTTGTTGCTCCATTCCTAAAGCAGGCACAGCGTAAATTCATCAGAACAATTTCCGCCCAGGCTGTATCGCTCAAAGCCGAAGGCAATCAGGACCACGGAAAAATCAGTCTGCGAACCGACGGAACAGCCGGCGAGCTCAATCTCGACGCCTCATATTATATATTACCCTATAAGTCCCTGCGCCTCTCGGGCCGGACCTCATTCAAAGATCTCGACATCGGACTTATCACGGGCAAGACGGATCTCGGTCTTGTCAGCGGAAAAATCGAAGGCAAAGGTCGCACGGGACGCCGCGCCGAATGCGATGTAAAAGCCGAAATCTCCGACTTTTTCTTCCGCGGCTACAATTACACCAATATCGACATAAGCGCCAATCTGCAGAACAGCAGCCAACTCGAGGTCCGGGCCGATGTCAATGATCCCTCCGCGATTCTCCACGCCTACACCCTCTACACCGACGATGCCGACGGCAAACGGCTTCAGGCCACAGCCATGGCCGCCAACGTCGATTTCTACACGCTCGGTCTCTCCACCGGCCGCGAAGGCTATCGCTTCGCCGCAAAACTCAACGCCGATCTCGATATGGCCGATTTCGCACGCGGCCACGGATACATACATCTCAACGACATACGATGGCTGGACGAAAGCAACAAGGGACTGCGCATCAACAATTTCGCCATCAATGCCGACAGCAAGTCCACACCGGCCGCCATCGACATCCAGTCCGATTTCATCAACGGCCGTCTCGAAGGCACATATTCCTTCAACTCCCTTGTGCCACAGCTCAAAACACTGGCCGCACACTTCGTTCCCGCCTTGCTGGGCGACTACAGCACGCCCGGCGATATCAATCCCAACGACTTCCGGTTCAATTTCACTCTGCTGCCCTCCGAGAGCATCAGCGGATTCTTCGGGCTTCCATTCCATATAGTCCACGACGCCGAGCTCGAGGGCACATTCGACAGCCGCAGCGGCCGCGCATACCTATCGTTCGACGCGCCCTATCTGCAGAACGGCGACAAGCTTGTCGAAAGCACTACCCTGCATGCAGCCATGGACCGCGCCACCGACCGCTCTTATATATATGTGAACACCCAGTTCCCCACCAACAAGGGCGACATGGCGCTCACCGGCCTCATCAGCGGAGCCAACAACCTCATCGACACCCGCATCGACTGGATGATAGAGCGCAAAATACCGCTGAACGGTACCATGTCGTTCAGCACCGAGATATTGCCGGCATCCGACTGGAAAAATACTGAATTGCTGAGCCCGATACCGCTGGTTGTCAACTTCAACCCCGGCACCATCAACTTCGGCGACGAGACCTGGTCCATCAAGCAGTCGCGCATCAGTATCGACAGCGAGATAAAAGTGGACGGTTTCGGCCTCGACGCCGGCTCGCAGTCGATAGCCATCGACGGCACCGCCGGCCACGACGAAGACGACAACCTTTCCATCGACCTGCGGTCCATTGCCCTGCTTCCGATATTCGAGACACTCGAAATAGACAAAGCCATGATAGGCGGCCGCGCCACAGGCCGTTTCAGCGCCCGCCGTCTGCTCAGCAAGGAGCCCGAGCTTTATTGCCCCAAGCTCCATGTCGACAGCATCGGATACAACCGCTGCACCATCGGCGACGCCGACATCGAGGCCGGCTGGGACAACGCCGACAAGGCCTTCGCCTTCGATGCCGATATTACCGGACTCAAAGGCGACAAAAGCCGCATTGCCGGTAAAATATTCCCTATGGCCGAGGCCCTCGACATCGATTTCAACGCCCGTCATGTGCCGGTAGGCTTCCTCAAGCCCTTTATGGAGGCTTTCGCATCCGATATCGACGGCCATGCCAGCGGCCACTGCCGTCTGTTTGGCACATTCAAGGAAGTAGACCTCGAAGGGCAGGTTATGGCTGAGGATGTGAAGATGAAAATCGACTTCACCAACACCTGGTATACAGCCAACGACAGTGTCTACATGACGCCCGGCGTTATCCGCCTCAACGACGTGATAATACACGACGTCGAAGGCCATACGGCCATGCTCGACGGCATAGTGCGCCACACCTACTTCAAGGAGCCCGTCTTCAACTTCGACATAACCCAGGCGCAGGACTTTCTGAGTTTCAACGCCACGCCGAAGCAGTACCCCGACTGGTACGGCACCATCTACGGCAACGGTGGAGCATCCATATCGGGCTATCCCGGTGTGGTCGACATTAAGGTCGACATGACAACGGCGCCACGGTCGACATTCACTTTCGTGCTGTCCGACCGACTCGACGCCGAGACATACTCCTTCCTGAGCTTCCGCGACGCCACTCCCGACACCCTGCGTGCTCCCGAACGGCACGATGACACCCCAGCCATAGTCCGCGAACTCAAAAACCGCATCAAGGCCTCCAATACCGACGAGCCGTCGGCATACAACATGGACCTGCGCGTGGGCATAACCAAAGACGCCCTCATGACCCTCATCATGGACCCCATGGCCGGCGACGAAATCAAAGCCACCGGCGAAGGCAGCATGCACCTGGCCTACAAATCGGTCGACAACTCGCTCAACATATGGGGCTCCTACAAGGTTCTGCAGGGAAGCTACCGCTTCACTCTCCAGGACATCATCATCCGCGACTTCACCATAAAGGAAGGCAGCGAGATACGCTTCGACGGCGATCCGTACGCCGTCAAGACCAACCTGCAGGCCTACTACGCCACAAACGCCAACCTCAGCGACCTCGACGAATCCTTCCTGCAGGACAAGGAGATAAGCCGTACCAACGTGCCGGTGCACGCCCTGATGCTCGTCAGCGGCGACATACGCCAGCCATCCATCGACTTCGACCTCGAATTTCCCACCCTCACCTCCGACACCTACCGCAAGGTGCGGAGCATCGTCAGCACGTCCGACATGATGAACCGCCAGATCATCTACCTTCTGGCACTCAACCGCTTCTACACCCCCGACTACATGGCATCGACCACCAAGGGCAGCGAGCTGTTCTCGGTAGCCTCCTCCACCATATCGAGCCAGCTCGGCAACATGCTCGGCAAGCTAAGCGACAACTGGAGCATCGCCCCGAACCTCCGCAGCGACCGAGGCGACTTCTCCGACGTCGAAGTCGACGTAGCTCTTTCGAGCCGTCTGCTCAACAACCGCCTGCTGTTCAACGGCAACTTCGGCTATCGCGACAAAAGCCTCAACACCAACCAGTTTGTCGGCGATTTCGACATCGAATATCTGCTTAACAAACGCGGCTCTTGGCGCCTCAAGGCCTACAACCGCTACAACGACCGCAACTTCTACGTGCGCTCCGCCCAGACCACCCAGGGCATAGGCATCGTTTTCCGTCGCGATTTCGACAACTTCCTGTCGTTCATACACCGTCTACGCTCAAAACCGGCACCTTCCGACACCATCACCGATGATAGCGATAGCAAGCGATAAATTCAAAGGCACACTCTCATCGACCGAGGCAGGCGAAGCCATAAGGCTCGGCCTCGGTGAGCTATGCGGCCGCGAAATCCGCGTATTCGCCATGGCCGACGGCGGCGAGGGAACCGCTCAGGCCCTCGGTGCAGTGGCCGTCCCGCAGGCATATTACACTTTCCGTGGGGCCGACGGTAGTATGAAGGCGTACATCCCCTCGTGCGGCGAAGGCATGCCATGGCAGACGGACATATCGGGAGCCGAGCAGCCTCTGCGGCAACGCAGTTCCTTCGAAGTGGGCCGCGCAGTGCGCCGCGCGGCCGAGTCGGGCCTCTATTCCGGCATCTACGTAGGCATAGGCGGCACACGTACAGCCGACGGCGGTCTGGGCATGCTCCGTGGCATGGGCTACACCATAGAATGCGACAGCGACGGTCTGCCCACCGCCATTATACCGCCGGCCGCGCTCGCTTCTGTCTATGCCGCCACGGTATGCGGCGTTGCCGATGTCGGCGCGCCTCTCTATGCCGACGCCGGCCTTTCGGCAATGTCGTTTCTGGCTCAGAAAGGCGCGACCGAAGCCGATGTACAGTGGTGCGAGGCCCTTTTCCGGCGGCTGATGTGCCTCTACCCTGCTCCGGCACCTTTCGGAGGCGCCGGCGGAGGCATAGGCTTCGCCCTCGGCAATATCGCAGGATGCGAATGCCGCCTCGGAGCGCCGGTGATACTTGAAACTGCCCTGCAGAACTCCACGCCCGAACTTTTAATAACCGGCGAAGGACACCTCGACGCCCAGACTCTTGGCGGCAAGACCATCGCCGCAGTCTATGCCCGCGCACACGCCTGCGGTATCCCGGCGGCAGCGTTCTGCGGAAGCATGGCAGCAGGCGTCGGGCTGCCCAACGTATTTCCCTGTATTTCCGACGGCGACCCTATTCCGGCCGACCCCGGGGCAGCCCTCCGGCACACAGCCGCCATGGCGCGCCCCTGCATAGAGAAACTGTTGCTAAACCATCTGACAAAATGATAGAATACATCCGTGGCGAAATCGCCGCCCTCACCCCGGCTTCCGTAACCGTAGAGACAAACGGCGGAGTAGCCTATCTGCTAAATATCAGCCTCCAGTCGTACGACGCCCTCACGGGCAAAAAAGACGCCAGAGTACTGGTGCACGAAGTTATCCGCGAGGACACATGGACCCTCTACGGTTTCACCGAGGAGCGCGAACGCGAGTTATTCCGTTCGCTCATAGGCGTTTCCGGTGTAGGAGCGGCGACGGCGCTCATCCTGCTGTCGTCTCTCCCCGGCGAAGAACTCGCCTCGGTAATATCGACCGGCGACGTCCGCCGTCTCAAAGCGGTCAAAGGCATAGGCGCCAAAACAGCCGAAAGAATCATAGTGGACCTGCGCGATAAAATAAAACTGGCCGACGCTACGTTAAATATAAGCAGTCATAGCGTTTCAGCCGCCCACGAAGAGGCTCTCGCCGCTCTTACCATGCTCGGATTCGACCGCAAGGCGAGCGAGAAAGTACTCCGACAGCTTTTCGACGCCGATCCGCAGCTCAAAGTCGAGGCAGCCATAAAGAAAGCTCTGACCATGATGTAATCATCGTTCCGCAATGCGGAACACAAATCAACGACCGACCATTGCGCAGATTATTACTATATATATTCCTGGTTGTCACGGCATTTCTGATGCCCGACTGTCTGCGCGCCCAGCAAATGCCGCCGGCCTTTTCCGCTCCCGCGCCGGCAGCTTTTCCACAGCCCTCTCCGGCCGACAGCACCTCACTTCCCTTCGGCGTACGGCCCACAGTGCCCCGCAACTATGAGGACCTCATGGCCGATGAACTCGGCTACGACCTCAGTACACCCTCAAACATCACCACCACTGCCGATTTCGACGCCGCTTCGGGCAACTACATAGTCCGCACATACCTCGGCGGCCTCCAGATAGGCACGCCGTTCATGCTTACGAAGCGGCAGTACGAAAACTGGCAGCTGAAACTGTCGATGCAGCGCTTCTACAAGGAGCGCAACCTCGGGCTCATCACCGACAAGGAAAAAGAGCCGTTCAATATCCTCGACATGAACTTCGCCCTCGGGCCTCTCGAAAAGATTTTCGGCCCCGGCGGCGTGTCGCTCAAGACCCAGGGCTCCGTGCAGGTGTCGATGGGCATAAAAAGCAATAAGACCGACAATCCGGCACTGTCGCTGTCGGCCCGTCGCAAGACATACTTCGATTTCGACCAGAAAATACAGGCCACCATCGCGGCAAGCGTCGGCAACCGTATGAAATTCAACATGACATACAACACCGACGCCACCTTCGACTTCGACTCCAAGAACCTCAAACTGGCCTATGAAGGCGAGGAAGACGACATCGTCAAGTCCATCGAAGCCGGTAATGTGTCCATGACCACAGGCTCGTCGCTAATTCGCGGCGGAACAGCACTTTTTGGCATAAAAACCAAGCTACAGTTCGGCAAACTCACCGCCACGGCGCTCGTGTCGCAGCAGAACTCCGAGTCCAAGACCGTCAACACCCGCGGTGGCGCACAGACCACCGAGTTTTCAATCAACGCCGACCAGTACGACCAGAACCGCCACTACTTCCTCGCCCAGTATTTCCGCGACAACTACGACCGCTTCGCCGCGCATCTGCCCTATGTCTCGTCGGGCATCAAGATAACCCGTATCGAGGTATGGATCACCAACAAAAACGGCAAGTTCGACCAAAGCCGAAATCTTGTCAGCTTCATGGATCTGGGCGAAAACCGCGTGCTTGGCAACAGCTACTGGCAGACCGACCCGGCGTTGCCCAATCCGGCCAATGCGTCCAACAACCTTCTGTCAGTAATCAAATCCGAGTATCCAGAAGCCCGAAACATCAACCAGGTTACCCAGGTTCTCTCTCCGCTGGCAGCTTATGGCATCGAAGGCGGCAGCGACTACGAAAAAGTGGAAAGCGCCCGCCTGCTCAGTTCCAGCGAATATACCCTCAATACCACCCTCGGCTACATTTCGCTGCGCACCGCACTAAACGCCGATGAAGTCCTCGCCGTTGCATACGAGTATACTTACAACGGCAAAGTTTACCAGGTTGGCGAATTTTCGGGCGATATCACTTCAACCGACCAGGCCCTGTTTGTGAAAATGCTCAAAAGCACCACCACATCGCCGCGGCTCCCCATGTGGGACCTGATGATGAAAAACGTATACTCTCTCGGAGGCTATCAGATACAGAAAGCGAAGTTCAGGCTCAATATCAAATATCTCTCCGACACAACAGGCACGCAGATCAACTATCTGCCGGTACCGGGCCTCAACAATAAGCCTCTTCTTCAGGTGATGAACCTCGACCGAATCGACTCCAACGAGCAGAGCAACCCCGACGGATTCTTCGACTTCATCGACGGCTACACCATCTATCCGGCCACCGGCAAAGTGGTCTTCCCTGTTGTCGAACCGTTCGGCCAACACCTCGCCGAAGCCATAGGCAATCCCGCTCTGGCGCAGCAGTATGTATACCAGGAACTTTACGACTCCACTCTGGTGGTGGCCCGCCAGTACGCCGATAAGAATAAATTCATACTGTCGGGCGAATACCAGGCCTCCTCAGGCTCCCAGATACGACTCAACGCCATGAACGTGCCTCGCGGCTCGGTTATTGTAACGGCCGGCGGTGTACAGCTAACCGAGAATTCCGACTATACCGTTGACTACGCAATGGGCATAGTCACCATCACCAACCAAAGCATTATCGACTCGGGCCAGAACATCAGCGTCACCCTCGAGAACCAAAGCATGTTCTCCACACAGCGCAAAACCTTACTTGGCCTGGATCTTCAATATCAGCTCAACAAGAATCTGAACATAGGCGCAACCGTGCTTCACTTCTCCGAAAAAGCCCTTATCGAGAAAGTAAATATCGGCGACGAGACCGTCAACAACTCCATTTTTGGTCTAAACATGGCCTACAACGGCGAATTCATGTGGCTTACGAATCTCATCAACAAGATTCCGACAGTCAACGCCATACAGCCTTCGCGCCTCAGTTTTACGGCCGAGGTGGCAAAACTCATGCCCCACGCACAGAAAAGCGGCTCGAACAAAGGTTCTTCGTATATCGACGACTTCGAGTCGACACAGACCGGAATCGACCTCCGTTCGCCCTACTCCTGGTTCCTTGCCTCGACACCCTATGAGTCCGGAGCAAATGCTCTTTTCCCAGAGGCCGCACTAAGCAACAATGCGGACTACGGCAAAAACCGCGCGCTGCTCAACTGGTACTACATCGACCGCCTCTTTACCCAGCGCAACTCATCGATGTGCCCTGGCTACATCAAAAGCGACCTGAAACAGCTTTCGAATCCCTATGTGCGCGAAGTGCGTGTAAACGAAGTATTCCCCGGCCGCGAAATCACCTACGGAGAATCGTCCACCATCCAGACCCTCAACCTGTCGTACTACCCCGACGAGCGCGGCCCCTACAATCTCGACGCCACGGGCATCGACGAGCTCGGCCACCTCACCGACCCCGAGAAACGCTGGGGCGGCATCATGCGCCGTCTCGACAACACCAACTTCGAACAGAGCAACATCGAGTACATTCAGTTCTGGCTCATGAGCCCCTTCCTCGACCCCGAAGCCGACAACTACGAGGGCGGCGACCTCTACCTCAACTTCGGCGAAATATCGGAGGATATACTAAAAGACGGTCTCAAGAGCTACGAAAACGGCATTCCCTACGACGGCAACGACCAGTACCTCACCGAGACCGTATGGGGCCGCGTATCGCAGCAGAACTCTCTCACCTACTCTTTCGACAACAACAATGGTGCACGCGTGGCGCAGGACGTAGGTCTCGACGGACTGCCCAACAACGACGAATTCGCCTTCCCAACCTACTCGCAGTATGTCGAGGAAATATCACGCCGGGTATCGCCCGAGACCCTGCAGCGCATGCAGACCGACGCGTTCTCGCCCCTGAACGACCCCGCAGGCGACAACTACCACTTCTACCGCGGCTACGACTACGACGAGCAGCATCTGTCGATTCTCGAACGCTACAAACGCTACAACGGCGTCGAAGGCAACTCCCTCTCGCCCGAAGACGCCGCCGACCCTCTCTACCAGAGCAGCCGCAGCGTGCCCGATGTAGAGGACATCAACCAGGACAATACCCTCAACGAATACGAGCGCTACTTCCAGTACCGCGTATCCATCCGCCCCGAAGACCTCGAAGTGGGCCGCAACTACATAACAGACAAGCGGGTGACAGTGGTGCCTACACGCGACGGAAACAATCAGGAAGTCGAATGGTACCAGTTCAAGATACCTCTGAGCGAATACGAGCGTGTGGTCGGCTCCATCAACGACTTCTCCACCATCCGCTTCGTGCGCATGTTCCTCACCGGATTCAAGAAAACGACCCACCTGCGCTTCGCCACTCTCGAGCTTGTGCGCGGCGAGTGGCGCCCATACGACTTCAATCTCAACTCCCGCGGCGACGCTCCCGCCCAGGGTCAGCTCGACATTTCGGTAGTCAATATCGAGGAGAACTCCACCCGCGAGCCGGTGAACTACGTCCTGCCGCCGGGTGTAACCCGCATCAGCGATCCGGGCCAGACGCAGATCACACAGCTCAACGAGCAGTCGATGTCGCTCAAGCTCACCGGCCTCACCGCAGGCGACGCCCGCGGTGTATACCGCAATACTCAGCTCGACCTCCGCAACTACAGGCGCATGCAGATGTGGGTACATGCCGAAGCCTTCATCAACAACACCACCGGCCTCCGCTCGGGCGACCTGTCGGTCTTCGTACGCCTCGGTTCCGACGTCAAAAACAACTTCTACGAATACGAAGTACCCCTCGAACTCACTCCTCCCGACGTATACAACGACGCCAGGCGCGACGAGGTATGGCCGCGCAACAACTACCTCAACTTCGATCTCCAGACTCTCGTCGACCTCAAAAAGGAGCGAAACCGCGCCAAGCGCGCCGAGGAGGAAGGCGTAGGCTACGGCATACTCTACACGGGCCGCGACCCGGCAAACGAACGCAACCGCGTAGCCGTAATGGGCAATCCCTCGCTCAGCGACGTGCGCGTGATGCTGGTGGGCGTGCGCAACAACTCCGCCACGACCAAAGATGGCACCATATGGGTCAACGAGCTCAAGGTAACCGATTTCAACGAAGCCGGAGGCTGGGCCGCAAAAGCCAACGCCACTCTCAACGTCAGCGATGTGGCTACCCTCAACCTCGGCACGCACTACGAGTCGGCCGGTTTCGGCAGCGTCGACCAGAGCCTCAACGAACGCCGTCTCGACGACTACTCACAGATAAACTTCGCCGTACAGGCCGATCTGGGCCGTTTCCTGCCCGAAAAAGCCAAACTCAAGGCTCCGATCTACTACTCGATGACCAAAGAACGCACATCGCCCAAGTACAATCCCCTCGACAAGGACGTTCTGCTCAAAGACGCTCTCGATGACTGCTCCGACAAGGCCGAGCGCGACTCCATCAGCGCATACGCCATAGAGCGAACATCGGTGCAGAATTTTTCGATTTCCGGTCTGAAGTTCGATGTCCGCAGCGCCAAACCGATGCCGTGGGACCCCGCCAACTTCACGTTCAACTTCTCATTCACCAAACAGTCGAAGAACGACCCCACCACCGAGTACGAAAACACGAACGACTACCGCGGCTCCTTCGCCTACAACTATTCGCCCTACTTCAAGCCCTTCAAGCCTTTCAAAGGTCTCAAAAGCAAGAGCAAGAACGCCCGTTTCCTCAAAGAATGGGAACTGTCGTGGCTGCCGACCAACATCTCTTTCCTCACAAACATGACCCGCTACTACTACGAGCAGCAGACCCGCTCCGAGACCGACGTCATGTTCCAGCTGCCGGTGTCGGTGAGCAAAAACTGGCTCTGGGACCGTCAGCTTGCCATTACATGGAATATCACAAAAACTCTCTCTCTGTCGTTTAACTCCAACACCTCGGCGCGCATCGAGGAAACCGTAGGCGCTGTCAATAAAAAACTCTTCCCCGACCGCTACCGCGATTGGAAGGACACCGTATGGCAGAGCCTGCGCTCCATGGGCACGCCATGGAGCTACAACCAGACATTTACCGGTCAGTACAAGGCGCCTTTCTCCAAAATTGGCTTCCTCGACTACCTCACCGGTAATGTAAGCTACAACGCCACCTACCGCTGGGACCGCGGCGCAACCATCGACGACATACAGGTAGGCAACTCCATCGCCAACCAGGCGGCCTGGACAGCCGACGGCCGAGTCAACTTCGAGACACTCTACAACAAGATGCCTCTGCTGCGCGACATCAACAAACGCTTCGCTAACACCCGCCCGTCGACAGCCGCGCCCCGCAAGGCCAAGAAATTCGAGCGCACCTACAAACTCAAGGAAGATACCTCTCTGGTAATCAAGCATAATCTGCGTGTGCCCAAGATTAAGATAACCGCTACCGACGCCAACGGCAAACCGGTGATAGTGAAAACGAAAATCATCGACAACAACACCATCGAGGTGCTGAACCGAGGCAAAGACAACATAAAATTCACGATAGTCGAGATACTTAAGGAAGAAAAGAGCCTCATGCGCAACATCGGCGAGTACGCCCTGCGTCTTGTCATGTCGCCGCGCAATATATCTGTGCGCTACCGCTCTACCAAATCGCTCAATCTGCCACTATTCCGTCCCGAAATCGGCAATGTATTCGGCCAGACTACTTCGCAGGGCCCGATGTCGCCCGGTCTCGACTTCGCATTCGGCTTCACCGACGAATCCTACATCGAGAAAGCGCTGTCGCGCGGCTGGCTCATCACCGACGACGGCCAGACATCCCCCGCCATATGGGCCCGCACGCAGGAACTGAACATGGAGGTAAATCTCGAGCTTTTCAAGGGCTTCAAGGTACAGCTCACATTCAACCGCACCGACAACCGCAACTCTCAGATACAGTTCATGTACGACGGCATGCCAACGTCGCTCTCAGGCTCATACACACGCACACACTGCGCACTGCTCACAGCCCTCAAAGGCAGCAAGGCATCCGACGGATACCGCTCCGCAGCTTTCGATAAATTCCTCGAGAACATTCCCGAAATCCGCCGTCGTGTCGAAGCCCAGTACATAGGCACACACTATCCGACGGGCGGTTTCATGGCAGACAACATATCCGCCGGACAGCTTTTCAACCCCGAGACCGGCACTGTGAGCGAAACATCGTCCGACGTTCTCATCCCCGCATTCCTGGCAGCCTACACCGGGCGCTCGGCATCCACCGAAAGTCTCGATCCGTTCCCCTCCTTCTCGGCCGTGCTGCCCAACTGGCGCATAACCTACGACGGCTTCATCAACCTCGGCAATATGCGCAATATCTTCAAGACTTTCACAGTCAATCACGCCTACCAGTGCACATACTCCGTAGGCTCATACTCCTCATATCTCAACTGGCAGAGCGTCGACGGAAGCGCTAACCTCGGCTACACTCTCGACGAACTCACCGGCGAGCCTATCCCCTCCTCGCCCTACAATATCTCGTCGGTGGCAATCACAGAGCGCTTCGCGCCTCTCTTCGGCATCAACGCCACCCTCAAGAACGATCTCCAGTTCAACGCCGAGTACCGCGACCAGCGCACGCTCACCCTCAACACATCGGCCGGACAGCTCGTCGAAGCCACGCAGAGGGCCATCCGCATAGGAGCGGGATATAAAATAATCGGCTTCAATACATTCCTGAAAATGAAAGGTTCGCAGCAGGGCATCAGCAACGATCTTACGCTCAATGCCGAGTGCACCTTCCAGCGCAATCAGGCGCTCATTCGCCGCATCGAGGACAACTACACTCAGCCCACAAGCGGCAGCAACACCATAGGCATCAACTTCACGGCCTCATACATCCTGTCGAAGCGCCTCACGGTATCGGCCTTCTTCGACCATCAGGTCAACAGCCCCATCGTCACCACAAGCTCCTACCCCACCACCAACTCCTCCTACGGCATTAGCCTCAACCTCTCCCTCGCCCGATAACATTAAAGGCCACGTTTTGTCTCGCGACCCGCTCACGCGGGTCTGCCCGGCACGATAATAACAAAAGATACGCATGTAGCATGGAGAACATGTCCACGCTCGCCGCGGGTCTGCCCGGCACGATAATAACAAAAGATATGCATGTGGCGTGGTGAACATGCACCCGCGGTGAGCGGGTGCCCGGACAATAGCGCAGGGTGGAGCGAAGCGAGACCCTGCGATTGGTCACATCCTCAAAGCCAAACCCGCGGCGAGCGGGTTGCGAGACATTGGGTCTGTCTTTTAGTTCGGATTTATCGGAATTTGCGGTGTTTCACCTTCAAGTTTTACCGCGAGATGCGCTTGATGAGATTGTAAGCAGGGATAATGCCCAGCTCGCCGGCCTTGCTCAGATCGGCGACACCCTCGGCCTGATGACCCGACTTGAGGGCTATATAGCCGCGGTTGTAGTATGCCTCGCCGAAATCGGGCTTGAGCGCTATGGCCTTGTCGTAGGCATTGCGGGCAAGAGCGTATTCCTCGAGTTCGAACAGTATATTGCCCTTGTTGAAGTAGGCAACCGCCATGTTGGGCGACAGACGAATCACCTCGTCGAGGTCGGCGTCGATATCCGACAGTTTCTTGCGGTTGAGCGACCCACGTGCCATAGCATCGAGACCGGGCTGGGGCGAATCGCGCTCGAGCTGCAGACGTCCGTAGCGGGCCTGTGCACGTATCAGATATGCTATCGCAAGGTCGGGAGCCATGGCTATGGCACGGTCAATGTCCTTCTCGGCATTGATATAGTCGCGTACCGTTATAAAATCGAGTGCACGGCCGATATAGTCGATGGGTCGCGGCGTATGAGTGGACAGATGCGAGTTGTAGTACTCTATGCTCTGGAAGTGGCGTGCGGCCATGCTTTCGTCGATCGACGGCACGTCGTTTGTCACCACAAGCACGAAACGCAGCTGACGAGTGGCATTGAGATCGTCGACTTCGCGGATATAGTAAGTGTTGCGGCGCAACTCCGTAGGCGATGAGTAGAACGACAGCAGCATCATCGGCTCTATCTCGATGTTCATGCGGCGGTCCTGCACACGGCCTCGGATGGCCGTGTTGTTATATTCCTCCTCGATGGTGGCGTTGTCGTCGACAGTCAGCAGCGAGGCAAAGCGCTTGGCGGCGAGTTCGGCCGGCACCTGCATATCGTCGTCGGGTGCCGACGGCTGCTGCTGAGCCTGCGCGTCGGCTTCGTCGGCCGACACCGGTTTCAGCGCCTTGGCAGCAGCGCGGGCACGCTTGTAGTCGGCCTCGGCGGCGGCCAGTTCGCCGCGCTCGCGGTGCAGCTCGGCAAGCATATAGATGGCTCCGGGAAAATCGGGGAAACGCTCGGACACACGGCTGATATCGGCAATGGCACCGTCGGTATTTCCCTTGGCACGGTATATCATCGCGCGGTTGTAGAGCGCCCGGTAGTTGTCGGGGTCGAGTTCGAGGACGCGGTTGAAGTCGTTGAGAGCGCGGTCGTTGTCGCTCACCTCGGCAAGCAGGAGACCGCGGTTGAACAGCGCTGTTATGTTAAGAGGCTCGAGAGTAAGGGCGAAATCATAGTCTTCCATGGCGCCCTTGTATGAGTCGAGATTATACCGCAGAAAGGCGCGGTTGATATACAGACCGGCCATGCGTGGCTGCAGACGGATGGCATTGTCGATATCGGCGACAGCCGACTGGAAGTCGCGGTGCGAGTTGATGGCTATGTCGGCGCGCATGATATATGCATTGAGCGCATTCTTGTTGATGCTCAGCGCCTTGTCGATATCAGCAAGAGCAGCCACCGTATCGTTGCGCTCCAGCCGAAGGCGCGCGCGGCCAAGATAGGCGTTGTCGAAACCGGGATAGTAGCTTATCACCTCGTCGAAAGCCTCGGCAGCACGATCCAATTCCCTGATATCCTGGAGGGCGAGCGCGCGGTTGAACATCAGCTGGCGGTTGCGCGGTATATATTCGAGCGCCTTGGTATAGTCCTCGATCGCCTGAGTATTTTTGCCGAGATTCTGGCGGGCCACACCGCGCACCTCCCATGCGTCAGTAAGATAAGGGTTTATTTCTATTGCCTTGCTGGCATCCTCTTCGGCACCATTATAGTCCTCGAGATTGAGCTTGGCGATAGCCCTCAGGAAATAAGGCTGCGCAAGATATGGCTTAGCCTGTATCGCCTGATTGAAATACTGTATGGAAAGCATATAGTCCTCGAAGTAGAGGGCATTCTGGCCTATGCGTATCACCTGGTCGGTGTTTACCTGGGCCGACGAACCGAGGGTGCCGGCGATGGCGGCAAGTATATATATAATGTATCGGATAAAGCGCATGAAAGGAATAATTTCGACAAAAATACGCAAAAAGCGGGAAAAAGCCAATGCTTTCCCCGCTCTTATGCGTATTTGTGAGCGATTACTCGTGCCCGAGAGTTTTCTCCATGCGGCGGCAGATCGATTCGTGCCGGACTATGGTGTATACAAGCACAATGTTGAATATGGTGAGCTCAGCCACGAAATAAAGCCACGGCTGCCCGGCAAGCAGAGTCACAAAAAGGAATATCGACCGCCAGTTGAAAGTCATGAAATTCTCCCACTTGCACAGTGGCAGACTCCATGCGCGGAATTCATGCCGGTATTTCTCGGGCAGTTTGCCGTCGGGGAATTTGCTTCGGAATATGCGCAGCACACGCTGCATGGCAGGCGATATGGTCTCCTGACGGCTCGTGTAGCGCACATAGAACATCTGCACGAGCTTGCGCCAGAAATCGCGGCTCCACGACAGCTCGCTGTAGCTCTTGCGCAGCTGTTCGGTCGAATCGAGTTCGCTGCCGGCGCTGCCTTTAAGGAGCAGAAGGTGGAACTGACGGTAGCTGTCGGCCACGGCAGCCTGCAGGGCATGGCATATACCCGCACCGACGGCCACACACCATATGGCCCAGTGGTGCTCTTCGAAGAACGGCACAGTGTTATTGCTGCGGAGGCAGATGGCTACATATATCGATATAAACCAGAAATCGCCGGCCATACCGTCGAGTATACGGCCCAGCTGCGAATACTGCCTGGTGAGACGCGCAAGCTGACCGTCGGCGCTGTCGTAGGAGTTGGCCCATATGAGCAGGAAGATACCCGCTATGTTCACCCACAGATTGGTCGGATACATGCACACTCCGGCAAAAACGCCGATAAAAATCGACGCGATAGTCACCGCATTGGGGCTGACATGCAGTTTCCGGAAAAGGCAGGCCCATGCGAAGCCGATGGGGCGGTAGAAGCAGAGGTCGATATGCTCCTCTGTGTCCGACGACTTAAGCGACGAACGGTACTCTTCTTTCAGTCGTGTCCAGCTTCCGCTCATTTCTGCACTGTTTCTCCGTTTACCTCGCGAAGGAAAGCCTCGGCGGTCTCGCGGTCGTGGCCGCAGTCCACATCGAGAGCTTTGCTGAATTCGAAAGGCTTCACTTTAATATCGGTCTCGGCGGCAAGCACACGCTGAAAATCGCTCAGCGAAGCCGGATATCGCACGCCGGCCACAGTCTCCATAGCCTCGGCGGTGAGGCCGTAGAGGCCGGCCGACACTATTGTGCCCTCGGCAAACGGTTCGCCGCCGTAGCGGTAGTCGATAACATCGCCGTCCGGACCGATGCGGGCATAGAGCGGGCTTTCGTCATCAACAAAACGGGTGAGACCCATCAGCACCTCGCCTTCGGGCATAGCCTCGACAGCCTCGACATAGCGGCGGAACTCGTCGTTGGCGAATATGGCATCGACGGTCATGCCGATGAATTTTCCCTTGAGACCGGCGGCAGCCTCGGTGAGGCTGTAGTACGAATTGTCCGATATTATCGGGCGTACCACCAGAGGTACATCGACCTCTTTCTGGAGTTCGGCCAGATATTCCACAAGTTCGGGCATGCGGCTGTTGGCCACAATATGTATCACACCCGCACCGCACGATGCAAGTATCTTCACAAGGCGGCCTATCATAGGCTGTCCCATCAGGGATACCAAAGGTTTCGGGGCTTTCTCGCCCTCTTTCTGAAAGCGCGACCCCAGTCCGGCCGCCAGTATTACATAGTCCATTTTATATATTCGTACACTACTGTCCACTAAAAATGGACGTGGTTAAAAATTAAATAAATTCGGTTCAC
>ENA-ORMR01001154-ORMR01001154.1-human-gut-metagenome-genome-assembly--contig:-NODE-1154-length-21672-cov-2.713836_pt1 | contig 21672 bp, 14 predicted proteins | sample MGYA00242107_ERZ509003 | MGnify/ENA primary metagenome ERZ509003 (study PRJEB26280, sample SAMEA2338699) | human gut metagenome | biome: human gut; feature: human-associated habitat; material: faeces... | reverse complement strand
AACTCTATTATATAACACTCAAGATTTTATTACAATACCAGCTTGCATAACTGGCGGTACTCGCAGTTTGCACAGGTTTTATCGTTTTCCTCTACCGGATCAAAATTTAGTTCGTGGATATTTTTATATGTGTCTAAGATTTTTTCTTTAATTAGCGCGTTGTCTGTCTCTGTGAGTTTTGTGTAAAAATTGTCGGCTGGCTCTTCTACAAATATTAAACCTACATCAGTTACAAGTGCGCCCTCGTTTTGGGTCTCAAACGCAAATTTGTAGAACCGCAATTGATTTAAGTAGTTTTCATAGTCGCCGCCGTCAACGATTTGGGTCTTGCGTTTTGCAGAACCCGTTTTATAATCATAAAGCGCGTAGGTTCCGTCTGCGTTTTTTTCGATACGGTCAATAAAACCTTTTATAAAGTCGTTCTCTACCGGTACGAATTTTAGGTAGTGTTCAGTCGCAAAAACTCTGTCTGGCGAAATTTGAGCGAAGTGCGGGTAAAATTCTGTGAGCTTTTTCTCGCCGCGTTCTTCAAATTGTTTGCGTTTCGCCGCGTCAGAAAACTTTTGCGTTGCAAGATTTTTTTTGAAAATTTCCAAAAATTCCTCTTTTGCAGGATAATCGCCGGTTTCTTTTGCCTTTTGCATCGTAATTTCTAAAGTTTTATGAACCGCGTTACCATAGTTCGCGCTGTCCCATTCGCCGCTGTAGATTGGAATTTGCAGGATGTAAGAATAAAGGAAGTTTCGCGGACAAGCCTGATAGGTGTTTAAGGCACTCGGGCTTAGTACAAAGTCCTTAATCCGTGCTTCAAGTTCATCCCTGAACGCGACTTTGTAGTTAAAACCGTTTTGTGTAAGGCTTTTTAGAATTTCAAAGGTGTAATCTTCGCGTGAAAGTTCGTGCGTAAACTCTTCTATTAGGGCAGAATTTTGGATTACGCGTGAAAGATGTGCGGTTAATTCCTGCGGTTTTCCGTCTATTGTGTTTGAAAACGAAAGTGCCAGAGTATGTTTTGCCCGTGTAATGCCTACAAAAAGCAGGCGGAGCTGTTCGGATTTTTTGCGTGCCTCCTCGTCAATTTCTTCGTGTTCAATAGGGAGTGAAGTTGAACTTGAAATCCGTTTGCCCTCCCATTTTTTTGCAATTAAGTTTGGCATAAAAACGTATTCAAATTCCCGTCCTTTTGCCCCGTGCAGTGTTACAAGCTGGACGGCGTTTTGTGTGTATTCGTCTTTGTCTATAGTAATCGGAATGCCGCTGTCAAAAGCCATATCAAGATGTGCGATAAATTCACCGAGGGACGCTCCCTCGTGAAGATTCATAAACGCTTCAGCCTCATCAACGACGCGTTTTATTGCAAAAACATTCTCAATACGATTGACCTCATTCTTCATAAAATATTTTAAAATTCCGGTTTGATTAATAACACCTACTATCAGGTTTTTGAGGGTTTCGACAGCCTTGAAATCCTTGAGGGCTTCAAAAGTCGCGAGGAAATTCTCAACTTTTTCTTTGTTTGCCCAATCGCGTTCGCGGTTTAGGCGCAGGTTCGCGATGAAATCCAAATGGTTAAGACGGTTTTGCTCTAAAAGAAAGTTATAGTCCGCAAGTTCAAAATCAAACGGTTTTGATATCAAAAGTCCGAAAAGTTTATCAGCATAAAGCTCGTGATTTTCAAGCGTTTTCAGGTAGAAATAAATCAAAAGTGACGGTTTGAGCGCAAAAATACTCTTGCTGGATTTGATTTGGAACGGAATATTTTTTGCGGCAAGAAGTTCTGCAAAATTCATTAATTCCCCGTTTTCACGGGTAAGAATTGCGATTTGTGAAAGGTCCTCCGGCATGGTTTTTGCCAGCTTTTCGATTTCTTCAACGATAAAATTGTTTTCCTGTTTTATATCTGCAAATCCGTGAAGTTGAATTTTATTGTTCGCAAGAGATGTATTTTTTGCGGTAAGTTTTTTATTTATCCCGTAGGATGCGAATTTCGGGTTAAACTCAAGCCGCGTTTCATCCTGTGCGATTACGTCATAGCTGAAATCCAAAATATTTTGGCTGGAACGGTTGTTTTCGTTAAGGCATATAACTTTTGTCGCAGGATAAAGAGCGAGAAATTTAGCAAGCGTGTCGGTTTTAGCGCCTTGAAATTCATAAATTATCTGGTCGTCATCGCCAACAACAAAAATATTCTCACAGCCGGCGCCTTCGGCAAGTTTGAAAACGATTTTGTTCTGCGCGTAGTTTGTGTCCTGGTATTCATCTACAAGAAAATATTGAAACTTTGCGCTGACGCGTTTTAGAAAATCTTCGTTAGTGTCAAAATTTTCCAAAACCATATTAATCATATCGTTGAAATCTATGAAGTTGTTTTGTTTTAGTTTAGTATCATATTTTTCAAAAATTTCCCACGCCTCGCGTGCTTTGCCAAGTTTCTTCTTATGCGTTTCGAAACTGTTCAGGAAAGTTTTGACAAGTTTTCCTTTTTCTTCGCGTGTTTTGTACTCTTCTTCAAGCTCTTTCATCTTGCCGCCCCATTGCGGGTGGTTCGCAAGCGTGTCGAAATAATCTTCTTTGACAATTTGATTTTTCTTTATTTCGTCAACGGCACTTAAAAGCTCGGGGATAAAATATTTGCTGTCACCCCATTTGGTTTTATAATGCTGCGGTTTTACCTCATCGATTACCTCGCCCATGAAAGTTCGTTTCGTGATGTCGTCAACAAGCCCGACGCCGTCAAGAAGTTCAAATTCCATAGGGTTTTGGCGTATGATTTCGTTGCAGAATGCGTGGTAAGTGTGGATAGTTACAGAGGAGGCGATTGTACCGATTTCTTTGACAAGCCGCGCCTTCATCTCGTTTGCAGCGGCTTCGGAATAGGTAAGACACAGGATAGAATCCGGCATGATACCGGTCTCAAGCATATATTTAATCCGTTGGATTATCGTAAAAGTTTTGCCGGTCCCCGGACCTGCCAAAACCATAACCGGTCCGTTTAAAGTTTTAATACATTCCTGCTGACCCGCGTTCGGGCAAATCGTTTTTATTGCCATTTTCACACTCCTGGCGTTAATTATATCATAGTAGTGTTAAAACTTCCAGCATTGTATTTGCTATTGTTTTATGCGTTTGGGGAGAAAAGTGCAAACCGTCCAGTGCGGAGACTTTTACAATTTTATCTAAGTCCACAAACCGGCAATTATTTTCAGCGGCAAGGGTTTCGTAAATGCCTGGCAAAAATCGGGATTTCTCAATTCCGTCTTTATCAAACATCGTTGAAAAATATCCGTTAAAAATATTTTTATCAAGCCTTGGCGGTGAAACCAGTATGATTTTCGCATCAGGACAGTTTTCACGTACAATATTTATCAAATGCTGCATACCGTTTTTTATCTCTTGGATTGTTGGCTTGTAAAATATTTGCAAATCGTTGATGCCAATAGCAAGGATTACGTAAGCCAGGTCCTCTGTCAGAAGTGTCGGTAGTATTTTGTATCCCGTTTGTTGAGCCCCTGCAGGGTTATCGCTGAACGCGGTGCGGTTGTTACAGCCGGCTTCAATTATTTTAAAATTTCCGGCGCCAAGGTTTGATAAAATCCCTGTCCAGCGTGTGCTTTTGTCGTAACGACCGCCGCTTTCGGGTATAAATCCAAATGTATTGCTATCGCCAAAACATAAAACTTTTTTCATCAAGCCTCCTTGTTTATAAATTTATCAACCTTTTCAGCCATATATGTTGAGAAAATCGGTAAAATTCCATAATAAATCGCTGCAAAAATTAGCGCAGGACGTACAATGTTTATTCCCTCAATGTATTTGGCAAGTTTTGGGTCGCCTTTGTTAATTTGAGAGAACCGTTCGATGAATTTCGTACTTTTTTCTTTCGCAAGTCTGTCAATACCATAGCCTCCTGCAAGGGTTATTCCGGTTGCAATTACGTTGTTATAAATCAGAGCTTTTTTACGGTTCTCTTTAATTTTATCACTCTTGTTTGTCTGCCAGGCAAATGAAGTGGTTAAAAGAATATCTGTGCCCGCTGAAAGGTGTTTGGCAATGTCTTTGTCTTTAGTTTCATTTTTTCGCAAATATTTTTGGACAGTTTTATTATCAAGTATTTTGGCTATTCCTTTTGCCAGTCCCTCGGTAGGTTTCCCTTTGAACGACAAATTTTTATCCGTTGGCGCAGGCGTTTCTTTCGCGGTAGAAAAAGGACGGATGTTGAAAAGTTTGTCCATAATAATCGGGATTAAGGCAATTGTAAGCATTGATTTCGGAATTGCCGTTACAATGCCTGTTCCGAGTTTCATAATTTGGGTTCCGAGCTTGTAGCCACGGGATTTGATGAAATCATCAGAGGCATTTTGTAAATATTTATGCGGGCGTTGGTCGATTTTTTTAACCGCATTTTCTACCGGAAGCGCTAAGGCTTCAACCATGCCAAACTTAATTATTCCTGAACAAACTGAGTTTGTTATAGCGTATTGTTTGTTTTCTTTTTCAACATCGGGGGTGACAGAAATAGCAAGTGGTCTTACCGCAAGCGACATAATAAGCGAAGTTCCGGCTCCAACGGACATTCCGTGTTCGGAGACCTTTTCTAAGCCTTTCAGTAGGTATTTATTGTTTAGAACGCCAGAGAGTCTGTTTACTTGCATACATATAGTAGACAACAATCAAACTAAAATGTAAAGCCGGCGGCGTGAGCGTCTTGCGGTTGTGACGGTATTGCTATATAATAAATTTATGGGAATTGCGGAGTTTGTCAAATCTGAATTAAGCGGCTGGGGAAAAGTGGAAAGAATAGTTTTCCCGCTCGAAATCCTGCTTATTATCTTTATTTCGCTTTATATCGGTGATAGTAAAATTGCGCTTATTTCTGCTGTGTGCGGGATTTCATATACAATCCTTGCGGGTAAAGGAAAAATTTCCTGTTTTCTTTTCGGGCTTGCGGGGACTATGTGTTATGTTTATATAGCGTTTCAAAACCATATTTACGGAAATGTATTGCTTTATGCCTTGTATTATTTCCCGATGCAGGTTTTGGGGATTTTTCGCTGGAAAAAGCATTTGAAAAAAGAGTCAGGTGAAATCGTTAAAACGACGCTTTCTGTGCGTGACCGTTGGGTTTACGGCGGATGTGCCGTTATTTTTTCAGTATTAATGTTTTTTGTCCTGAAACTAACGGGTGATGCTGCGCCGTTAATGGATTCTGTGACGACGGTGTTTTCAATCGGCGGTCTGCTTTTAACTGTCAAACGCTGTATTGAACAGTGGTATTTTTGGCTGGTAGTTAACGCTCTTTCTACTGTGATGTGGATTGAGGCGTATTTAAACGGTTCTAATTGCTTGGCAACTGTTTTTATGTGGGGAACTTATCTTATTTTAACGTTTTATTTCTTGTATATTTGGCATAGAGATATTGTTGACGCGCAGAAAAACATAAAGTAAACTGTCGTTATGACTAAAAAGGAAGTAAAACAATTATATTTTTGGTGTAATCTTGCACTTATTGTTGCAGCAATGATTTTAGGTCTTTCGTTTGTTGCGCAGAAAGCCGGCATGGAATTTGTAGGTCCGTTTACGTTTAATACTCTGCGATTTTTTATAGGTAGTTTTTGTTTGATTCCGGTGATGTTATTTATGAACAGGTTAGAACCCAAAACGTATTCAAACAAAGTTCTTGTGAAAGCCGGTATTTCGGCGGGGATTGTACTTTTCTTTGCGTTTTCGATTAACCAGTACAGTATAATGTATGAAGACGCCGGAAAAGCGGGGTTTCTTACGTCACTGTATATTGTTTTTGTTCCTCTTCTTGCGGTTTTTCTAAGGCAGAAGATTTCCGGTAATGTCGTTATCGGGTTGATTTTCGCTCTTATTGGGGTTTATTTGTTGTGCGCAAAGGGTGGATTTTCTTTTGCTGTTTGGGATATTTTCTTAATTATAAGCGCTTTTTTCTTTGCGGTGCATATTTTGATTGTAAGCCATTTTTCTAAAAAAGTGTCGCCGGTAAAACTTTCCTGTCTGCAATTTATGATTGCGGGAATCCTTTCTTTGCCGTTGATGATTATGGAAAACCCGCAGGTTAGTTCGATAGTTGCCGGGGCAAAACCGATACTTTTTATCGGTGTAATTGTGACGGGCGTTGCGTATACTCTGCAAATCTTTGGTCAAAAGGCGAAGAGACCTGTTGTGGCAACATTAATTTTAAGTAGTGAAGCTGTGTTCGCTGTTCTTGGCGGGATGTTTATTTTGGGCGAAACTTTGAGCGGCAGAGAAATTCTCGGGTGTGTGGTAATGATTGCGGCGATTATTATTTCGCAAATAAGGCGTAAGACCCTTTCCTAAATCGCTTTTTTATAGTATAATTTCAAAAAAGCGGGGATGTATGCGTTTTAAATTATTTTCGATTACATTTTTAATTTTGCTGGCGGGACTTACTGTTGTGTTTTGTGTTACCAGCCCTAGAATGCACAAGCCATTCCAGCTTAATATTATTGAATATATCCTGAAAATTAATACAGACGGGAGCGTTACAACGACTAAAAGCGTTACGACTACGGTAATTAAAGAGGAGGAAGGTAAATGAAGAAGTTTTTAGCTTTGCTAATTTCACTTGTATATCTTTTCTCCGCAAACGCTGCGTTGGCGCTTAATGAACTTTATTATTTGACAAATGTTTCGCGTGATACGCTTTCACCACAGGTTGAGGCGCTTTTAACGGAAAAAGATTACACGATAAAGAAGAAAAATCCTTTTTGGGCGGTTTCTAATAAAAACCCGGAAAACTATGCGGTTGTAATCCTTGAACCTACCGGGCAAAATCTTTTTTATTACATTGAAACCAATAAAAAGGGAACAAATTTTAATAAGGCTTTCTTGAAGTCATTGAAAGAGCAGAATATTTTTTATCAGGAGTATTACGGTGATTTGTATATGAACCATTTCGCTCAAATGGCGCAAAAAGCTATGACCGGTACGCAAAAAACGTATTCATTTGAGTCGTCGCAGCAACCGCAGCCACAGCAGGTTCAAAAAACGCAGGTTCCGAGCAATGCTCTGAAAGGTTTTGTTGCAAGTGTTGGTGCGGGTTCTGTTCTGGATGTATACCTGCAAAATGCAATAAATACGGCGACTGCAAATATTGGTGACAATGTTGTCGGCGTTTTGAAAAGCGATTGGGTTGTTGACGGCTTACACGTCGTTGCACCGCAAGGGAGCGTTCTTTACGGGAACCTTACAAAAGCTGTTTCTGCACGCTACGGCTCAAGAAATGGTGGTGTCGTTATTGACTTTAACAAAATTGTAACGCCGGACGGTAAAACTTATGATTTGGTAACGCAGCCGATAGATTTTGATGTTACGAACGACGGAAAATTAAAATCTACAGCATCGAAAGTCGCGGTGGCAAGTGCGGTTGGCGCGCTTGCTGGCTTAGCTTTTGCACTTTTGGGCGGAGGTGACAATATTGGCTCCGGTGCGGCAATCGGGGCGGGCGTCGCAGGTGGAATTTCACTTATCTCATCTGTTGCCGAAAAAGGTGTTGATGCGGAAATCCCATCTTATACCGAACTTGAAGTCGTTGTAGAACAGAATATTAACGTTATATTTAATTATTAAAGGAAACTTGTATGAATAAAAGATTGATAATTGTAGGACTTTTGATTTTAGCGTTGTCGGTTGTCGGCAAATTGCTTTTTACAGCGCTCAAACATATTAAGGTAGACGAATTTCACCCTGCGTCAGTGATTTTTGTTATTGATTCTTCCGCCTCAAATCAGGCAATGCTGCAGACTGAAATCAAATATTTGCGCTCACTTTGCACAATTTTGGACCCCGAAGATGCGATTAAGATTTTGAGAGTTTCGGAAAAATCATATCTAATCTATGAGGGTGCGCCGACTGATGGCTCTGCGATTAACGATACTTTGCAGGAGTTTACAAAGTTTGATGCAAAAGATTACGGAACCGCCTATGGCGAGGCGCTTAAAAAAGCGTTCGAACACGCGCTTACTATGAAAAAAGAGGGTTATATTCCGGCGATTGTTGTTATAGGCGACCTTGAAAATGAGGGCGAAATCTCAAAACAAATCGACTGGGAAACTTTGCCGCAAAACGTTGAAAATATTAAACAATATATTCCGGAGCTTTCAATGATGTTTGCTTACGCGCATCCTGAAAAACTGGATTTGGTAAAAACAAAATTAACGCCTGTTCTTGGCGAAAAGAAATTAATTGTTGTGAACGAGCAAACCGCGCAGAAATCACAGCGTAAATTGCTTGATGCAATCGGAAGATAGGAGACATAAATGACTTTTACGATAATTACTAAACACGGTGAAAAAACTTTCGCGGATAAAGAATTGGTGAATATTTCCTCAAAAGAGGGGGTGGATTGCCGCATAAACTTTGGTTTTGATTATATGTTGACGGTTGAGTTCAATAAAAGTACAGGCAAATATTCGCTTTTGAACCCGTTTAATTGTCAAAACTTCTTGTTTAAAGGGCAGCCTCTGCCGCAAAGGCTTGAAATTGATAAAATGTGTAAACTTATGGTAAAAGACAGCGATGAATTTATCAGTATTAAAGTTCTTGCCGCAGCCGGAAATACACGTGTTTCGCACGAAGAACTTACGGAACAGGATATTAAAGAGGTTTATGGCGACGATGTGAGCGCGTCTGCACGGCTTAAAATCGAAAAACGCAAAGCCGAACTTGAAGAGGCTCGCGTTTCAATTGTCAAACAGGTTGCATTCCACATAAACGATTTGAAAAGTAAGATTTCGATGAATTCCAAAGCCGGGATTTTACTTCACATCGGGCTTTTTGTCGCATCGCTTGTGCTGGCGTTCGGTGTCGCAAATTACTTAACCGGTCTTCCGCTGAAAGATGCCGGAAGCATTATTCAAATGCCTGTTAATATGAAACTCGTTCTTGTCTATTCGCTGATTATTTACGGCGTTGGGTTAGTGCTAAAACAGGGTGTTTATCTTTTCTTCCAAAATAAATCAGAAGAACTTTCGCTTAGTAATTCTGCGGCTGAAAAATTTATGCTTATTTTGGGCGTGCTTTTCTACGGCGCAATTTATTTGATAAACCTGCTTTATTATATGGCTCCGGGTTCAATGGTATTCTTTGCAATATTTATGTCATTGTTCTTCACAGGAACCTGTGCGGCTCTCGCGTTTGCTTGCGGCTACTTCAAAAGCAGCAAAGTAGAACTTTCCAAAGAGCTTAGCAAATACGAATACCGCGAGGATTTTGAAATCCTCGTGAAAGAATACCAACAATGGATTGAGCGCTTTATAAATAACCTTAGCCCTGCAAAAATCAGAAACGTTAAAGACAAAGTATTTATGCTCCAAATAAAATCTGTCGGCGAAATTTGCCTCGGTATTTTGACCGCACCATTTTTGGCGTATGGGGTTTCAAATACTCTTGCAATGTGTTTCCCGGAAGCGGCTGGCTGGGTTAGAATTTCCGGTTTGAGATTTTCACCGGTGTTTCTCGTTCTTGCAACATTTATGATAATCTTTGCGTTCTTCGCTTTTGTTAACGCGTTCCTTTGCAATAAGAAAATTCAAGCCTCAAACGTTCTGAAAAACGATGGATTTAGCAGCTATTTTAAACACGGCGTTGAAATCTACGGGCTTGAGGGTATGAGAAAACTTAACCTTGATATGCAGCGCTCGTTTATAATAGGGCTTTGCATTATATTTATCGAATTTTCAATGAACATTTCCTACTTTATGCAGGAAATGGGCGGAGATTTAGGCGGAATGTTCTTAAGCTCCGTTGCCGCAATGGTTCCGACAGCATTGTTAATCGCAGAAACTTATATGCTTAGTCAAACAAAATTCGATATACACGCGTGTGATGAATTGATTGCAAAAATGGATAGAGACTAATCGTGTATAAACTGTTGTTGTCGTTGATAATAGGAATTTTGACGTTTGCCACAGTGTGCATAGGAATTTCGCATCCCCAAATGCACAAGACGCTTTTTGTCTACAATTCTGACTATAAGATTGTCGAAACCGCCAAGGTTGAAACTGTAAAAAATCTTCCGGCACAAATTAATCCGCCGCCGGTACAAAAAGCTGTTAAAAAAGTTGAGAAAAAAGTTCCGCAAGCCGTGACAAAAACCGAAAAGAAACCTATTCAGACAGAGGAGGTTAAAGTGGTTCAGACTCCTGCGCCAAACCCTCTTTTGACTATGCTGAAAGAAACTACAACGACGGAACCGGTTCAAACCGTTACACCTGCAAAGACTGTAGAAACCAAAACAGTAAGCGAGGAAGAAAAAGCCCGTGAAGAACTTATCCTTTGGAATCAGTGGCGTTCAAATTTGCAGAATAAAATTATGTCAGACGTAAAACTTCCGATAATGCCGGAGGGGACAATTTTTAAGTTTTCGTTTGATGTTGACAAGTATGGTAAAATAAGTAATGTACAAACATGGTCGCTGACACCAAGCTGCACCCCGTACGCAATTCAATATATTGCACCGGTAATCCGCGGCTACCAGGGACGCGAAATTTTGAGGTTCCCGGCGGGTTCCAACCGTGTAAGTACAACCGTTGAGGGCGGCTGGAAGATTTCACAAACCGCAAAATTCAGTACCCCTGATGACTACAAGGATTTTGAGAAAATCATTAATAAGGATTAAAAATGTTTAAATGTACGGAATGCGGACAAGAATTTGAAATAAAACCGGATTATTGCGACTGTGGAAACGATTTGTTCGAAGAAATCGAGACTAAGCCTTTGCCCCAGCCTGCGCCGTCATTTACGCCGCGTGTGCAGGCAACACGGAAACCCGTAGATTTGCCCTCATTAATGATATTTTTTACCTGTATTATCCTTTCAATTTTGTCTTGGATTTTTATAGGACGTGACAGTTCTAATCCTGAAATGCCGGCAACACCGGTGACTTCGCAAAAAGTTGTAAATATTCCGTCAATTGACAAACTTTGGAAAGAGTCTGAATTGCCGCAAAAAACTGTGGAGGTTCAGCCTGTGCCGGTTCCGACCAAAATGGTACCAAAGAAAACTACTTCGAAACCAGTAGTGCAGCCGGCGCCTGTTGTTACACCGCAGCCGGTTGTGACCAAAACCAGCTCTCCGTCTATGACAGAGGAGCAAAAGCAGGAAATAATTAAAAAATTAACCACATCTAAATCTCCTGCACCGGCAAAAAAAGTCGAGGAACCAAAACCGGTACAGGAAGTAAAACAACCGGAACCGCCAAAGGTTGATTATGCTGCGCAAAAACGGGAATTAAGCGCATACAAAACAGCATTGAGGAACAAACTGGGCGGGAATATCAATTTTGCAGCTGTCATCGGTGACGGTAAGTGCGCAATTACTTTTAAGGTTGATAACTCCGGCAATTTGATTAACCGTGCGTTTTCAATTCAGTCAACTAACGACAGTCTGAATGATGCTGTTTATGCGGCAATGATGCAAAATCCTACATTTAAAGCACCGCCGGAAGGTTACAAAGGCGAAACCTTGACTCTTTCCGTTCAAATTTATGGCGGACAATTTGAAGTTAGTCTCCGATAAATTCATAATTTTGCGTTGGTTCAGGGTCGGAAGTTTTTGATGTATCTTGCATTGATTCAATAAGTACGTTTGTAAAGCTGTAAACATCATCTGTAGTATAGAATTTGCCGCCTGTTGTTTGGGCAAGGCAAAGAAGTTCTTTTGAGTTTGATGAAACTAAAACAACGTCAATGGTTATATCTTTTCTTTGTGCAACAAGCGCACGTGCGAATGCGCACGGGTCTCCGCCGCAGTTTTCGCCGCCGTCAGTGATTAAAATTATTTTTTTTGCTTGCGTCGTCGGCATTGCTCCAAAATCTGTTGCCACCGCCTGTTCAAGTGCCAGTGTCAGAGGCGTGGAACCCCCGATTTGGACGGAATTCATTCCGTTAATAAGCGTGGACGCACTATGGGCTGCAACCGGGGCGACCTGTGTTGTCGCAGAACAAGAACCGGAAATTGAACCCAAATATGATGCGGTTTGGGTTTTAACTTTATATTTGCCGTTTTTGTTTTTGGAAACACTTTTTACTTTGTTCAAAATCGGGCTGTACGGATTGTTCCCGCCGTCGTGCCCGAAAACTCTAAATCCGACTTTTGTAGACGCCGGAAGTTGGGCGATAATAGCAGCCATAGAGTTTTTCGCAGCTTCAATCCAATAGGACATACTTCCGGAATAATCCATTACGATATCAATCGTACCTGCCGGATTTGCTAAAACCTGACGGTTTGAAACATAATTTTGTGAATAATAGTTGTTATAAATATTATTCTGCGGCAAAATTATTGTCGAATTTTGCTGAACATTTCCGTTTGGCGCAACAACTTTTCCGCCCGTGTTTACCTTGTATTTTGCCGCGAATGCACAACCTGAAATTACTGTTAATGATAAGAACGCAATTAAAGTCTTTTTCATAAAAATATTTTAACACAAAGTTTTGTGTTATAGTAGTAATGGAAGGGGATTTTAATGTTAAAGAAAATATTATTAGTTGGTATATTTATGTTTTTGGGTAATTTCGTAATGGCGGAGTCTGATGTAGTCGATGCGAAAGCTGCAGAAATGCTGCAAACTATAAAAGGGTTGCGTAATGATATTTATGTTTCACTTGATTTAACGCCTGAACAAGTTGTGCAAATTGATGAACTCGACAGTGCATTATACGCGGAACTTGAGCCTGAAATAAAGAAAATTGCCGGTATGACGCAGAAATTAGAAGATATTGCGAATAGCGATAATTGTACAAAAGAGGCTGTTTTTGCGGTAAAAAAAGAGTTTAAAACTGTTGAAAAAGACATGAATTGTATTTATAAGAAGTATGCTAAAAACTTTAAAACAGTTTTGACGTCACGGCAGAAATCGAAGTACCGTCAGGCGCGAAATGCAAAGCAAGCAGAAATAAAGCAGGAAATAAAACGTCTGCGTGCCGAACAAAAGTTATAAAGAATTGTAAATTTTCCTTAAGTTTTTGTCCAAAATTCCGATACCTGAATTAGAAGGTAAAGAAATGGGTTTTGACGATTTTTTTATTAATAACAACGGCAAAAAAGAACAGTTGAGTAACGCCAAACACGGTGTGCGCAGAGACCAAGTGGATGAAAAATTCCACAATGTTTTTGATGCTTTTGATATCAATCAGGACGGAACCCTTGAGGATAGCGAATTAGATATTGTTTTTAAAGGTTTAACTAAATATTCAGGTGCCGATAAAACCCTTGATGCAACCGAAAACAAGCAAATTGCCGGTTTGTTTGACGAAAAATTTAATATTAAAGATGCGGATTTTATGGGATTTGTAAAATCTGTTTCTAACGCTTCAGAAGAAATCCTTTCAAATGAAACCTTCAAAGGTGATGACGGTGGAAATGTCATCAGAACTACATATAAAAACGGACTTGTCGAAACAATTTATTACTATCCGGACGGAGAATTTAAACTCAAAACCCAAAAACAGGATTCTGTTACCGAAACAACAACGTATGTGTATCCGAAGCAAAAGGTAAAACCGAAATTAACAGATGGTTATAGTGTAACCTTTATGAATGCTCCGAATGCTATTCCTCACACAAATAGAGTCGAAATCCATATTGATAATACTGATATGTCAGACAGAGCAAAAGCCGAGGCTGAAGTAAGGGATTTTGTGTTGAGCCATTTCGTTGACACCCACAAAAGTACTCAAGAAGCACTTGATACAATGGGTATTTTAGATGATATCGGCGCAGCGATTAATGCAGGTGCAGGCGAAGTTTGGAATTGGATTAAAGATAAGGATTATCAAAATTTCTATGAATTAGTTGAAAAGTTTGAGCCCAACTATGATAAAGCTATTCTTGCTGAAAGTAAACTTGAGGGAATGCGAAAACATCCTGTAGGATATTTTACCGGTGATGCGGCGAAAATTGATACAGAAAAAGGTTTAGAATTTCAACAAACCACAGAGCAATATCAAACGGTACAAATTCTGAAAACAAGAATAAACATTTTAAATGATGCTATGCGTGAAATCAGTATGTACGAAAGTGAACAAAATGCTTTAATGTACGCGCCGGCTCAAAGTGAGGGGTTGAATCCTGCCTCACATATTCTGAATGCAAACAAATTACTTTTGCAATATTTTGATAACGACCAAGACGCCGTAGATATGTTGCTGCAGGGCACAATTGGCAATGCGCAGGCTACTATAAATACAATAAGAGGAATTGCGCAAGATACTCAAAAAATGTTTGAGGCAGAATGCGCCGGTAAAACTTTTGACGAAATAAAGAACGATTACCAAACCAAATACAAAGAAATTTACGGAACTGATTTTGTTCCTGATGAATTAACCGATAAAATAATTGATGCCAAAGCGACGGGTGGTATGGTAAAACTTGCTGCGATTACCATTATTTCAATATTGGTAACCAAGAGTCCTATAATGGCAAATATCTCCGCAGTTGCGGGGGGCTCACCTTACAGGTGCAACTGTAAGTATGATAAGAGCGCTTGTTACGAAATATGGTCCGACGGCTGTACAGCAGGGTATTAAATTCGCGATGACGAGCGGAACACTAGCAACAGATGTCGGTTTAACATTGTTAAACCAGGTAACAAGTGAACGCGGCGTTGATGGCGAAGAGCTAATGCAAAGCGCTATAGGTTCTGCGAAATATATTTATTTTGGTTCATATATTGGAGCTCCGCTTGCACAGGCGGTTTCAAAACAATTGGGTAAAATCGGTGCAACCGCAAGAATGTTTGAGGGCGGTGTAAAATCCACAAGCGGCGCAATTCAAACAACAAGTATTGCAGGTGATAAATTAGTCCAAAATATCATGAGAGGCGGGAATAAAGTTCTGACAACGGGCGGAGCGTTCCTGACAGATGTTGCGGCATTTTCTGTGTTAGAGGTCGCGACAGAGGGTATGGATCCTGTGACCGCTGGTAAAGAACAAGCCGAAATGCTTGGTAAATTAAAAATAATGAACCATTTTATTGAGTATATGCTCGGTGGAAGAGTTCACGCCGGCATGTCTAAGGCTAGAATGGATGCCGCGATTGAACAATCCGGTGTAAAAAATTGGAATATTAAAGAAGTAAAAAATCCTAATAAGACAGTTTACGAAGTGCAAGTTGAAGAGGGCTTGCCGCCTATAAGGTTTGAAGATGCAAACCAACTTGTAACCGCGATGTTGGAGAGAGTTACTTCAAAGTATGGCAGCGCTGTTCCTGTACAACAACCAACACGCAAATCTGAACCAAAACGAGAATTGGAAGGCGGAATCCGTCCGGATGAGCTTACTGAAGTTGCACCTTTTGCAAGACATTTAAGCCCGTATGAGGTAACGGATCCTATACAAATTATCACGGATAACCTTGATACGCGTGCTAATAGCGGCAATTTTGACCTGTCACGCTACGAAACAACCGGTTTGCCTTTGAAATATTCCCGTCAGGAATTTACTCAAAATTTAAAAAATCTTGTTAATGATATGAAGATTGAAGACCAAAGAGCAATTCTTGAAAAGTTTAATATCCAATTAATTTATACAGGTGAAGGCTTTGAACTTAAAGATATCCCTAAAATTCCTCGTGACAGCGAATTAAAAACCCCGCTTGATCGCGCTGTTAAGGCTGAAATAGAACGGTTTACTCAAGAAAATGAGTTTGCCATTGACAATCCTGAAATGAAAGTTTTCTTAGATGATTTTATTAAAATGGCACCGGAATTTCTGTTTACAGTTGGTAAAAAACAGCACGGAACACACGCTTATACTTTGGATGTTCACACTCTAAAGGTTTTACAAAACGCAATTGAACATCCTGAATATCAAAATCTATCATCCGAAGACAAAATGGTTCTTAATACCGCAATTCTATTGCATGATATCGGGAAACGTTATGTTGACGAAAAAACGCCTGACGAAAATCATGCTGACCACGGTTATTCTCAGGCAATAAGTTTGCTCGACAGATTTAATCTTCCGTCTGAAATTAAGCAGCGGGTAGTTAAATTAATTGAAAACCATGAATTTTATAAACAGTATAACAGTGCATACCAACCATTCCTAGCTGAACAAGAACAGAACGCACAAAGACAACGCGATTTTGAACAGTACGGTTGGTCTTATAAACCTGAAACCTCTTACAAAGACAATTTTGACAGACAGGTTCAGTATACAGCCGGAAGATTTGTTAATCTTCAAGACCTTACTTTGGCAAAATTGTTGACATACGCTGACTTGAAATCTGTTAACCCTGAACAAAAATTTGTCCAAGACGAATGGAATAATAAAACAAGAACCCGTGAGGATGTTGAGTATCAAGGCTTTGCACAGATGGCAACCCGCACACATTCTGATGCAGAATTTCGTGAATATATTGATGAAAGTTTCTCTTATATTGAAAAAGAGCTTTCTCAATACAAAGACGGAAAAATTGATGATGAACTTGTTTATCCGTCAGAATTATTGAAAACCAGTAACGAATTATTCGGATATACAAGTTTCTTTGATAGAGTAAAACGCAATCTAAACAATTCATACGGCGTACACAAAAGTGATTATGAATTTTGTATTCAGACACGACAAATGCTTATTGATGCAGGTTTTAAACCAAAAGAAGCCGTCCGCAAACTTGAAAGCATGCTTAAATACGATAGTAATAGCAATTTTGATGCTCAAGCGACAATGGATTTTATCCAAACATATTTGGAAAACAGGACGTTTATTGAATCTCATGATATTAGATTCAGTGACTACAGAAATGCAGATGCAATGCGTACTAAAATTGATTTGGTAAAACAACAAGAAAATGTTGCGAAGATCTTCAAAGAATTTGGTATTAAAGACGAAAACATGCAAAAACGCCTTAGCCGCAGTCTTTTTGTTGAAGAATATCAGAAAGGAACTTTCTTTAATCAGGAAGCCTATGACGCTATGGTTGAACTTTTCCGGACAAAAAAATATACACCGGAACAAATTAATAAAATTATATTTAACTCTTTCTCAATTAAAGACCATAGAGGGCGTTTTAGAGACAACCAAAATGATAATTCTGAATTTAACAGACAGGTTATGGATACAATCTTAGAACTCGCAAAAGAGGAACCGCTGGATAACGCAATCCGTGATGCTCATTTATGCTTCGATAGCGCAACTCCGGAAAGCGGCTGGGTTTTAGTTCCGGAATTTCTCCAAGCCGTAAAAGAATTTAACCAACTTGGGGTAAAAAATAAAAGTTTCCTTTGGTCTCTTTTTGATAGAAATTTTAAAGACGGGGCAACCAAATACGATCCAAATCGGGTTCTTGAAAGCGTTGAGAAAAATGAGAAATATGAAAGCGCAATCAAGTTTGCAAAACAAGGCTTTGAGGGTGAACCATTGAGCCTAATTGTTAACACATACGAAATAGTTGACGGTAAAATTGTTCATCCGCCGGAAGTTCAGGATAAAATCGCAGAACTTGTCAGACGAGGTGTCAACGGAATGCATGTCGGCAGCGAATGGATAACAAGGCAGCTATTTGACGGCGACAACAGCACATCGTGGAGATTAAATAATGAAAATTACGATTTTATAATTCGTATGCTTGATACCGGTATAAAATCAGAACAGCTGGATTCAATTATATATCAAAGCGGTTCTTCTAATTTCCACGCGAAGAAAGCTGCACCTGATAAAATTTTAGAAAACGGTCGTTTCTCAAAAGCGCAGGTCGAAGCTATGGTGAACTTCTTCAAAGAAATCGGTTTTGACAATATTCCATGGGGTTCTACCGACAGATTATTTGGTTCTCTTGCTGAAAGTTTTATGGATGTCGTCGAATTAACCCCTGAAGAAAGCGCAAAAATGGTTGATTCTGACTGTTTTGGTAATCTTCATAAAATCTCAAAAATGAGTGATTATATGGCGCCGTTCCGTTATACTAATCAACAAAAATACAATCAGGCACTTGCATATTACAAAAAAGGCGTAAATATCGGAACACTTAAAGACCTTACCGCAACACCTGAACTTTATGAGACACTCAAATCAGAACCGGATTTGTCATACATAAAAACACAGGCTGATGCAACTCTTGTCGCTAATTTCTGGAAATACAAAGATGTCAAATCAATAGAAGAACTTTCTCCTTCCGAAAGAATGAATCTTATGACTCTTATGATGATTAATAAAACAGCATTTGAAAATAACAATGTTTCAGAAAAAATTCCGCTGCTGCCAACTTCATCAGAGGGTTATGCGCAAATGATGACAGGTTTCGCACACTCATTCGGCTATGATAAAGCTCCATATCCAAGCGCACAGGTAGACCATATTAACAAAAACGTTTCAACACTTGTTGAAAGACTACAAACCCTTAACCCGTCAGAGGTCGCACTCGATAGCAATGTCGAACGTATCAAACAAGATATTAACAGCATACTACCTGAACTTAAAATTGATACCCAAATCCTGCAAAGAGTAGCGAAATCACCAGAATTTCAAAACCTATCAGACAAAGATAAATCAATTCTTGCTTTTGCAGCACTTTTCTCAAACACTAAAGCAAATCCGCTTGACTCTGCAATAGAAGCCAGTGTTTATGCAAAACGAATGGGAATGAGTGATACTGATGCGATGAAAGTTTATGTGATTATCAAAAACTCACATCTCGTCGATACCTTTATGTCTCAAGAAAGAAAAGTAAAAGTTAATAACTCCAGAAGTTACGCAACTATCATAAGCACGCAATTAGACGAAATCTTTGAAACTGCAGCACTTGAATTGAAGAATTACAACAACTTCCCAATGGCAAAAATGCTTTATACTGCATACGAAAACCATCTTTCATCAGATATGCTTAAAGAATATGCGCCGGACTTGTATCAAGAATTTCTAAGTATCAGAAAAACAGTTTCAACAGCTAGAGAAGCCTTGGAAATTCTAAGCAAAAATCCTGCACACGCTGACCGCATTGAAGAAATTAAACTCAAAGCCGCTGACAAATATGCGCCAAGCAGATATTTGAGTAAAATGCTGGAGGATGAAATTCGTTATATGAAAGCATCAGATGTTCTTCTTCCGCAAACTGATATACAAAGTTTCATCAAAAATCAATCTCCGGAATGGATTAAAGAACACACAAAAACAGTAAACGGTAGAGATGTTCTGGTTTTAAGTTCAGACGAAATCCCGGATTTCTTCCACTTGTCACACACAACACAAGCATTTGCCATAACCGGAAAAGCAGATGCCACAACTAACATAAGCAATTTTGAAGCCTTTGCAATGCTGTTTGATAATAAAACAGTTTGTTTAAGCTACAGTGCAACCGGAAAAACTGCGGTTGTTGGTACAACAGGACTTCTAATCCGAACTGATAATACTTCACAATATTTGGCGCGTGGTACTGACATTTCTTCAATCGCAAAAGATATCCCTACAATGGTTTCCGAATATATTTCAAGACGTGCGTCAATAGATCAAAGAGGGTTCCAGTCAAAACGTACAAAAGACTATGACAGACAGTATTTTGCATCAATGATTAAAGAAGAAATGCAGCCTGGTTATAGAGCGTTGTTAGATAAAAAACTTTCGCTTGAAGAAGACATTCGAAACGGTAATAATGAATTACAAGTTGAACTCCAAGAGGTTAATGCTCAAATGCGTAATATAGATGATATTTACGCTCAAAAACTTGATAATTTGATTAAAAAAGCAAACGGTCAAACCATAGATATTCAGTTTATCCGTGAAAATGACGCAGAATTAGGGGCGGCATACGATAGAGTCTTATCGTATATTAATACAGAACACCGTGGCAATGACGGATTAATGAGAACGGAATATCATAACGAGGTTCTGGCAAGTAATACCGTACCTGTTGGGATTTTTGTAAAATCCGAAAAGACTTTATTTGAACTAACGGATGACTATTTGCAATATGCGCAAAATAAAGGCTTGCCTATTGTTATATTGAAATAATATTTTTTATAATTTCAAAAATGTTGTGGAAGTTTTCAAAGTTAAAATCTTCTGTAAACATATCGTCATTTAACACATATTCTGCAAAATCATTTTTTGAGAGTGCAATTGATGTTTTTTGTTCCAGATCCGATTTTTCAAAGACTTTTTTATCAATAATACTATTTTTTTCGACCCTATTTTTTATACCGTCGATTTTTGTTTGATAATTTCCGTCTTTGCTGTTACCGGATTCATAAAATTCATCGCCTAGGAATATGCGTCTTTGTTGAGCGTCCATTTTTGTTAAATGTGCTCGAGAATAATAATGTTCAATTGAGATATATTTACCGTAAATATTTTCATTTACAATAGGTATTGCAAACGCAAAAACATTGTTACCGAACTCTTTATATTCAGAATTTTCAGAATCTAGTTTTTTCAGGTAGCATTCATCATCACGATCAAAAATACCAATGATTTTTCGAGGTTGTTTTATCAATGCAAGGTTCTCTAGAGCGTTCCATAAGCTTGAATTTCCCCAACTATCAGTTACGTTGTGAAATTCAATATCTAAATCCGGAATCCCCAGAACGGTTAGCGCTTTCTGTAAATGTTTCCAATCGGTTTTACCCTCTGTTATTATCAAAGGTTTTTGAGTCGTTTTTATTTGTTCCGTTAAAGCTTGATATTTATGCAGAAAATTTTCTTTTTCATCAACTACTGAATCAAAAGCCTCTTTAAACATTGGGTTACAAGCCAGGTCGCATATTAATCCGTTATTGTCTATATCGTAGACTTTTGTCTTGCGTTCTGTATCATGACAAAGCCCTATATGAAGAAATGGGGTATGAGATGTCACTATAAATTGAAGCTTTGGAAAAATCGCCATTAGTTTGGGTAAAACCTCTACTTGCATTTTAATATGTAAATGTTTGTCGACTTCATCAATAAGTACAATACCTGTGATATCTGTAAAAGTTTTATTCAGTTTATCTGATTGTTTTAATAATTCTCCAAAAATGCAGAGCAATGAAAGCTCCCCTGAAGACATGTTGAATATAGACGGATAAACGCAGGCGCCGCTATCTGTGTCAATGACCTGGATACGCGCCGCACCTTTATGCCGCGGTCCAATACCAATACGAACATTTGATTTTGTTTTCAAGCTGAGAAGCGCTGCAAAAATATTCTGTATTTCCTCAAGGGGTAATTTGATATCTTTTTTATAAAGAGCTGCATCCAGTACGATATCCATTATCCAGTTAGAAATATTTTCTAAATCCGAAGTTACTTCAATCGGGTTTGGTAAATACCCGGCAAAACCAGTATCCATTTGGAATTTTAATGAAATATTGTAGGGGTCGTTTAAATAGGATGGCTGTTCATATCTGTATGCAGGGAAATATGTCAGGATATTATTAAAAAATATATCCTGAACTTTGTTTTCCTGTATTGTTGAATATTTTATATTTCGCTTATTGACATTAAACTCATTTTTGATTGTTGAGTACGGAATTGCACCCTCTATTTGTATATGTTTATTGTATTCTTCTTGTGTAGGTAATTCTCTAATATCAACATAATCAATATTTCTGTTATTTTCAACAAATCTTAGATAAACAATAGATGTTTTATTTTGATTGATAGAAAATAACGATGAGGAAATTCTGTAGTATTTATTATTTATATTTTCAAACT
>ENA-ORMR01001151-ORMR01001151.1-human-gut-metagenome-genome-assembly--contig:-NODE-1151-length-21762-cov-2.460128_pt1 | contig 21762 bp, 18 predicted proteins | sample MGYA00242107_ERZ509003 | MGnify/ENA primary metagenome ERZ509003 (study PRJEB26280, sample SAMEA2338699) | human gut metagenome | biome: human gut; feature: human-associated habitat; material: faeces... | reverse complement strand
CAGCTTTTTGCTCTCGGCCTGAAATTCTTTTTTCGCCATAATACAAAACCTCTTTTTATCAGATTTTAGCGTCCCGGCGGCAGGAACTGCCCGGGCGCGTGTCGCATCAGGATCTGCCTGTGGAGAGTGCCGGCACACGGAGCGGAAAATCACTCGTGAAAACTTAGCACTCACAACTTTCGAGTGCTAATATACACCGCTGAGAGACAAAAATCAAGGGGTTTCATAAAAAGTTCAAAAAACTTTCCATTCGGGGCCAAAGCCGCCTTTACTTTCCTGCGCCAAAGCCGTATAATGGGCCGGAATGACAGACCTGTTTATAAGGAGGATGAGGAATGCAGCAGATAGAGCTGGAACTTGCAGGCGGCGGTGGGCTGACGGTTTCCCTGCGGGCGTCGCTGGACGCCATGCCCGCCGTGAAGCAGCGGCCTTTGGTGCTGGTGGTGCCGGGCGGCGGCTACAACCATGTCAGCCCCCGGGAGGGCGACCCGGTGGCCCTGCAGTTTGCGGCGGCGGGTTATCACACCGCCGTGCTGACCTACAGCGTGGGGGAGGGGGCGCAGAACTACCGGCCTCTCCGACAGCTGAACGAAGCGCTGGCTCTGCTGCGGCAGAATGCGGGAGAGTGGCACATCCTGCCGGATAAGATCGCCGTCTGCGGCTTCTCGGCGGGCGGACATCTGGCCCTGTCCGCCGCGGTGCTGGACATTCCGGGTGAGACGGCCCAGCAGAGGCCCAATGCAGTGATCCTGGGCTACCCGGTCATCACGGCAGGGGAGTTTGCCCACCGAGGCAGCTTCGTCCAGCTGGCGGGCAGCGAGGATGCTGCCGCACAGCAGGCGTTCACCTTAGAGGATAAGGTGACCTCCGACACACCGCCGGTCTTCGTCTGGCACACGATGGAGGACGCCACCGTCCCGGTGGAAAACACCCTGCTCCTCCTTGCAGCGCTGCGGAAGAACCATGTCCCCTGTGAGGCGCATCTGTTCGAGAAGGGGGTCCACGGCACCAGCATCTCCACCGCAGAGGTGGATGCCGCCAGTGCCCACCGTGCCCACTGGGTGCAGCTGGCGGTGGAATGGCTGAACGACACCTTCGACTTCCATCTGGAATAAACTGGATTTGTACAGTTCTACAAAAAATTCATGAAAAAATAGTTGACCTGCAACAAATTTTAGCGTATACTGGTCAGCGAAAACAAACGCCGGGCACACCGCCCGGAAGGAAGAGGGAACATTTATGGCAATGCGGCCGGAAATTTCTGTCAAGAACCTGATGATGCAGGCATTCCTGACGGGCTGGGAGCTCTCCGATAAGAGCATCTCGCAGGATGAATATCTTCAGAGCGCCATTCAGGTGATCGAGGTGCTCCAGGTGGAGCCGGAGAGTCTTTATGCCGAGGAGGGTCTCGGTCTGCCAGACGGCGAAGAGGTGGACCATCTGGACGACCTGCTCCGGGCAGACGGCCAGTGGATCTATTACGGCGTCGAGGCAGAGAACTTCTTCCTCATCCAGTGGTATCCGGATGTGGAGTCTGCCAAGGCCAAGCTCGCGGAACTGGACGCCATGGGCGACGGCAGCCGGCAGTATCTGGTGGATATGAGCCTGAAGCGCGAGAACCCCAGCAGCGCCGAGAACTTCGGCAATTCCAACCCGGTGCAGCTGAGGTCTTGATCGGTTCAACCTCTTTATGAAAGGAAACTTTTCAATGCAGCTTTCTGATACGGAGCGTCAGTGCCTCACCGCCATTCTGGCCCAATATGACCAGCACCCCGAAGTGCAGCGGATGAGGGAATTTATCCAGCACGGCGATGTGACGGTTTTTGATCACTGCATCGCTGTTGCGGAATACAGCTGTAGAATGGCGGAGTTTCTGCATCTTTCCGTGAATCGAAAAGCGATGATACGGGGAGCATTGCTTCATGATTATTTTTTGTATGACTGGCATAATCCGGACAATGGCCATCGACTGCATGGCTTTTCTCATCCTTATATATCACTAAAAAATGCGAAAAGGGATTATTCGATTACAAAATGGGAAGCTGATATTATCGTAAAGCATATGTTTCCATTAACGATTGTACCACCACAGACAAAGGAGGCATGGATTGTCTGCTTAGCAGATAAAATATGTGCCGGCGAGGAAACAATAAAAGGGATACGAAAAAGAAAACGGAGAAAAAGCAGATGATAATATGGAGCTGTACAATTGTTTTAAGTTTTTTTGCTGTTACTGCAAAAGCTGATGGATATGCTGTGTGCGGAAAATATTTTCTTTTCATTTTATGAGCAGTATAAGGGGATACACTACTGCTGTAAGAAATAGAGAAAGAGGGTAAAACAATGCCGGAAATTTCAATCATTACCCCGGTGTATCAGGCAGAAAAATTTTTAAAGAAGTGTGTGGATTCCATTCTCTCCCAGTCTTTTAGGGACTGGGAGCTGCTTCTTGTAGACGATGGAAGCACCGACAGGAGCAGTGAAATCTGCCGGACATACGCAGAGCAGGATGCGCGGATCCGTTATCACCAAAAAGAGAACGGCGGCGTCAGTTCGGCGCGGAATGCGGGCGTTGCGCTTGCAGAGGGGCGTTATATCACGTTTGTGGACAGCGACGATTTCGCAGCGGAGGATCTTCTGGAAACACTGTATCGTCTGGCGTAAAAATATGATGCCGAAATGAGCATCTGCCGCGGATACGATCTCTATAAAGGAAGGCCGGTGCCGGATCTGAAACAGGAGGGAATCGAATCTGTGACCGACAGCGAGGAGGGACTGCGCCGGGTGATGAAGGCGCGCGTGTTCAGCGTGATGCCGTGGGGCAAGCTGTACCGGAGAGAGATTTTCGAGGGCGTTGTCTATCCGGAGAAAACAATCGCCGAGGATGCATACGTCATCGTTCCGTTAATGGAGCACTGCCGGAAGGTGGCCTTTTCCACAGCGCAGAAATACTATTACGTGCACCGGCGCGAAAGCCTCACGACAAGCAGTTTTCGCTGGTCGGATCTTGGTTCGGTGGAAGTGTGGGATCATAACCGGAATGTCGTGGAAGAACGCCACCCTGCGCTGAAAAAAGAAGCAGATGTGCGCTGCTGCTGGGCGCGTTTTTTCGTACTGGACAAGCTGATGCTGTTGGAAACCATGGACGCGGAGGAAAAGGCACTTGCGAAGAGGCTGGCAAAAGAGCTTAAAAAGCATCCGCTTCTGGTACTGGAAGGCGATCACTTCACGAACGGGCGGAAAATCGCCTATCTGACCCTGTTTCTGGGAACCGGAATTTACCGGCAGTGCGTGCGTACCCCGTTCCGGAAAAGAAATTTATAAAAAATGCGGCAGAAACGAATGAGATTTTCGTTTCTGCCGCATTTTTTATATGGATTTTTCTAGCTTTCTTTTTCGGAAAGCAGAACCCCGTTTTTATCAAACACATACGTTGTTCCGTCAATTTTTTTCGTCCCGGTGACGCATCCGCCCCAGTTCTGGAAATAATACGTTTTTCCGTCAATTTCTGCCCAGCCGGTCTGCATGGAAGCATCATCGTTGAAGTAATACCAGTTGTTTTTATAGTAGAACCACTGCGATTTTCTCGCACCGCCCCAGCTGTAGGTAAAGTACCAGACACCTTCCCGGATCACCCATTGGTTTGCCAGCATGACGCCGTTTTTATCAACAAAATAAAGATTGTTGTCATACGTAAAAGCTTCATCCGTTTTCCGTGTACAGTCCTCATTAATATAATAGTATTTATTCTGAAGCAGCAGCCAGCCTTCGTGTACGGCACCGCCCCAGCTTCTGAGATAATAATAGTTTCCATCCCATTTCAGCCACTGGTTCTGATACATTTTTCCGCTCTTATTTACAAAGTAGAGATTGTTGTCATACAGGAAACTTTCATTCTGCTTCAGGGAACCGTCCGCATTCATAAAATACCAGGCGCCATCGATCTGATACCAGCCATTGGTTACGCAGGAATATTTCTGTACATAATACCAGGCACCATCATGGTACAGCCAGGTGCTGCCGGAAATACCGCCCCAGGAAAGAAATTTGACGCGGTAACCGTTTAAGGTAAGTGTTGTATTGCGTGCGGCACCTCCCCATGTGTAAAAATAGTACATTGTTTTGGTCTCCGGATCAGCGTGCCATCCGGACGAATACATAATACCGGTATCCTTGGCGAGATAGTACCAGTTGTTGCTGATAAACTGCCATCCGGTCTGCATCTCACCGCTGCCGGAAAAATAATAGTAATCTCCGTCAAGCAGAAGCCAGCCTGTTGCCATAACGCCGTCCGCGCCGAGGTAATACGTTTTGTGGTCGAGGGTGAGCCAGCCGGTATACGGTGTTTCATCATCGTTGTAGTAATACCATTTTCCATCCCGTTTTATCCAGCCGATGACGTGGCGTTCGTTTGTGATCACGCCGTTTTCATCAGCGGTATATTCGATGCCCGTTTCTGTGTCGCGCCAGGAAGTGGAGCACACGAGAAGATGGCTGCTGTCTGCATAATATTTCTGTCCGCCGCGGGTGAAAAATCCGCTGTACGGGATGCCGTCATGATAAGCAACGAGCTTGGAAGAACGACCGCGGTAAATCTCATAGGTATCATCCACGTTGGAAGTGACCGCGGAACCGGAAAAGTCAGCAATGACTGCCGGAAGATCGCCGGAATATTCTGTCGTGGAAAATACGCGCAGCCCCAGAGAGGTCAGGGTCTCGACGGTATCGTTATCCATAATACGGAAGTCGCCGGTCTGGATAAAATATTCCGGGTTGACGGCAGCAAGATAGTCTGCATCGACAGCATTCGGATATCCGTGATGATTGGAGGTCATCAGATCAATGCTGTACAGCCCGTAGTTCGAAACAATCCGGCTGGCATCGCCCTCGACGTCGTCGATATCGCTCGTCAGAAAGGCGCGGTGGCCGTTTGCGGAGGCAATTACGCCAAGACAAAACTGGTTGGCGTCCTCTTTTGGATTTGTGAGATAATCTTCCTCGTAGTTGACAATCTGGATCTGGAAATTTCCGAAAGCAAAATCAGGAGATCCTTCTTGCGCGGAGGCGGCACCGGGATTCAGATGCTGGATCAGGGTCACGCCTTCGGTCTCTTCTGCAGCAGTAAGAAGCTGGTCGTAGACATAAAGATTGTCCCAGAGACGCGCAGTATTATAGATATAACTGTCATCATACGGGAGCAGATAAACCCGGTCGGGGGAATACAGCCGCACGATGGTATCGCCGGTTCCAATATGGTCGCTGTGCGGATGTGTTGCAACATAAAACTGCAGATTATCGGAGGTGACACCGAGGGAGTCCAGGTAGGAGAGTACCTCATCGTCGTAGCCGGTCGATGTTGTGATGCCGCTGCGCAGCGGATAACGCGGATCAGATCCGTCAGGGTAATCCCGGAGTCTACCATGCCGAAAATTTTCTGGCCATTATCGTCTACACTTTCCAGAACGATGGCATTGGAGCCGCTGTCGAGTGTCAGAATGTGAATTTTTGCTGTAGTATCAGCCGCATGTGTGTTTTCCGGGGTGAGAAAAAGAAAAGCAGCGGCAAGGGATGCCGCGCCGATGGAAAACACGGATCTGCGGGTATGCCGGGAAAAAGGCATATCAATGGCTCCTTTCGTAACATATATCATTAAAACAAAAAAGTAAAACAGCCGGGCGGAAAATAAGCGCTCGACATCACAATTATACAAAATTTCAGGGAAAAGTCAATGTTTATTAGAATTTCGATTACTTGACGCAGACAGGGCATCATGTTAGAATGAGTGGGATTGGGAATGTAAGGAAAAGAAAGGAACCAAACATGATTACCTTATTAAAAATGCCGGCACTGTTTCTGGGAATGCTCGCAGTGTTCTGCTGCCTGGGTTCTTTTTTTATCAGAGAAAACAGGTATGAGAGCGGACATCTGGGTGAAACTGTGCTGTTTGGCTTTATTGCATATTACTTCTTATTTGAACTGATTTCTGTGCCGATGATGGTGCTCGGTGCAAAGCTGCATTTGCTCGTATGGGTATGGGCTGCTGTTGTGGCTGTCCTTGTAATTGCTTCCATCTGTCTTCATCTGGGAATGTGGAGAGAGTGGGGAAAAAGAAGCGGCGGTTTCTGGAGAGGAAAGACGGCGGCTTTTTATGTGATGCTGGTGCTGATTGGGATCCAGCTGTATTTTGTTGCTGCACTGCAGGAAAACGGCAGTGCGGATGCAGCGTATTATGTGGGAAGTGTGACAACGAACCTTGCGACAGATTCCATCAGCAGCTTTGACCCATATACAGGAAAAGCACTGGATTTTTTTAACATCCGTTATGTGTTCAGCATGTATCCGGCAGCAAATGCAGTACTGTGCCGTTTAACGGGCCTTCATCCGCTCGTAGTGACGAAGGTGATTCTCTGTATGATGACGGTAGTTTTAAGTTATCTCGTCTATGCACAGATCGGAAAGGCGCTGTTAAAAGAAAAACAGATGGTATGGGTGCTCCTGTGCTTTATCAGTGTTGTGAATCTGAATTTTCATACGATTTTTTCGAATGCGTCGTTCCTGCTGACGAGGGGATACGAGGGAAAGGCCGTATTGTGCAATATCATCCTCCCGTTTCTGTTTTATCTTGGCCTGCGCATGTATCAGGAGAAAAATGGAAAGAGAGTCTGGCTGCTGTTTTTCATGACAGGCGTCGCTGCGATTGACCTTACGATGTCATCCATGATGACCGTACCGGTGGCCATGAGTGCTGTGATTCTGCCGAATCTTGTGCGGAAAAAACGCTGGGGACAGAGCGGGCTCTATCTGCTTGCTGTGCTGCCGTGTGTGCTGGTGCTTGGCGTCTATCTCCTTGGTGTGCGCGGTATCCTGCAGATTCCGGTTGTGCGGTAGAAAGGAGAAAATGTGGGCGGAATAAATCTGAATGAGAGCGGCCTCGATTTTGTGAGACAGGTCTTTGTGACGTTTGGAGGAAACACAACCGTACTGACGCTGTTTCTGCTGTCGGTGCTGTATCTCGCTTTAAAAGGAAAAAAGGAAGAGCGGTATGTGTTCGTAACAACCGCTGTTTTTCTGGCCTTCACGGTATACAATCCATTTGCGGTGAAATATATCCTGGGAAAACTTGGAATGGTCAATGTCTATTACCGGTTTTTCTGGATTCTGCCGATGGTACTGACCATCGGATATGCCTGCACGAAAGTTGTGGGCGGGCAGAAAAAAGGCTGGAGACGGTATCTGACCGCGGCTGCGCTGGCAGCGGTCATCTGTTTTGGCGGAAATTCCGTACTGGCTGGCGGACTGCCGAAGCTGCCGGATAACCAGTACAAGATGCCAGATGATCTTCTGGCCGTCTGTACGGTGCTGCACGAAGAAGCGGGAGAGGGAACCGTAAGAGTTGTCTTTGAACCGGATTTCAACCTGATCGTGCGGCAGTATGATGCTTCGTTTGAACTGGTTCTGGACCGCGATATGGTTCTGACCTATCAGGGCTCCAATACGGTATCAACTGATGCACTGACCGAGCAGGAAATTGAAGACGAAACAAAGATCCTTCAGATTATCACACAGATGGATCTGTCGCTGGATCAGAAAGAATTTTACAGAAGTCTTAGGGAAATGAATGCAGAGTATATTGTACTTTCGAGCAGTTCAGCGGCAGTATCCTATGTGGAAACAGCGGGGTGCATCCCGGTAAGAGAAGTAGAAGGGCATATCATTTTCCGCGTGGAAGAAAAGTAAGAAGGAGGACTTGTTTTTGAATAAGGCAAAAGATTATATTCAGCTGCACCTGAATATCCTGCTGTTTTCTCTGACGAGTGTGTTCTCGAAAGCAGCATCGGTTCAGCTGAACCGGGGAGGAATCAAAAATCCTCTATTATATGTATTTTTATTTCTGATGGTTGCAAACTGTGGCATTTACGCTATTGCATGGCAGAAGGTAATCAAAAAATTCTCTTTGTCAACCGCATATGCAAACCGCAGCGTCTATCTGATCTGGTCCCAGATCTGGGCCGTGCTCATTTTTCATGAAAATCTGACGGTAAAAAATATCATCGGCCTTCTGATTGTGCTGGTGGGAGTTATGGTGGTGCAGCGATATGAATAAATATATGATTTTAATGCTGATCTGTACAATGTTTTCAGCAGTATCACAGATTCTGCTGAAACAAAGCGCCAACGAGGAGCATGCATCTGCACTTCGCGAGTATCTGAACTGGCGCGTGATTGTGGCGTATCTGATTTTTGGCAGTGTACTTCTTTTAAATACGTATGCCTACACACAGGTAGATTTGAAATACGGTCCGGTGTTGGATACCTTTACGTACGTCTTTGTCCTGTTGCTTTCCTTTGGCGTTTTGAAAGAAAAGGTATCAAAAGGAAAGCTGATTGGGAATCTGATTATTATCCTGGGGGTACTGGTGTATACATTGCCGTAAAACGTTCCGATGATGGAAAGAAAGCGATATCAGCTAAGCTGTCCTTGTCCTTTGAAATAGGGGGTCTGCGTACAACAAACGAAAGGCTTTTGATTATGAATAAGAAAAAAATAGATTATCGTTTTAAGATATTATATGCTGTGGCGATTCTGATGGTTGTTGCGGGACATTGTGATGGTGGTGGAATTTCTTTGGACTTTGCGCAATGGTTTCCGTATGAGGGAATCCATCTGGCGCTGTTTACTTTTTGTTCAGGATATTTTTTTAAAGATGCAGCACTGAAACGACCGGGGAGATATGTCTGTAAAAAGCTTCGTACCCTGATACTTCCAATGTATGGGTATACGATTGCGTATGGGCTGCTTGTCAGGTTATTACATCGGTGGGGCTTTCAAATCGGTGGAAAATTTAATTTGCACAATATTCTGATTTCACCTTTAAACGATGGGCATCAGTTTGTTCTTAATATGGCCGGCTGGTATATTGTGCCCTTGTTTATGGTAGAAATATTAAATTGTATGATTCGGGCATTTTTTAAGCGAAAAGGATGGCAGATACCGGAATGGATATTTTTTGCAGGGGCAGTACTTATTGGAATGGGCGGCAATTTTTTGGCGATTATGGAATATCGCACCAGCTGGTGGCTGACAGTGGTCAGAATTCTGTATTTTGCTCCGTTTTATGCAATGGGTATTTTTTATAAAAAGATACTGGAGAAATATGTGGACAGGATTCCATCTGTAGTGTATTTTGCGATTGTGTTTGCTGCAAAACTTATGATTTTTCTTCATTATAAAACTAGGTTGGCTTATACGCCAGCGTGGTGCAATGACTTTAATCAAGGACCGGTCATGCCAATTATTATTGGTTTTTTGGGAATTGCACTTTGGATGCGGATTGCAACGATAATGGAACCAGTACTTGGAAGAAAAAAGTGGATTAATCTTCTTGCAGACAACACATTTTCGATTATGGAAAATCAGTTTTTGGGTTTTTTACTTGTAAAAGTTGCTTTCGGAACAATTGCGAATGGCACAAAGCTGTTTTTGAAGTTTGACTGGTCAAGATGTAAAAGTGATATTTGGTGGTATTATATGCCGAAGGACGTAGAACAGACAAAAATTCTGTATTTATTAGCAGCGATTTTTGTTGCCTTACTGATCCAGTGGATCCTTACACAGGTGAAAAAAATGGGAAAAAACATATTTTTGTACGTAAGACAATAGTTAAGCGTATACTGCTTTAAATATTTTGCAAAATAAAAATCCCGCAGAAAAAGAAATGAAAACTTTTTCTGCGGGATTTTATTTTATATTGCATAGATCTGAATCGTTATCAAATTTTTATTGATAATCGATAGGAGACAGGTCGTGAGGATCATCTTCCGCAGAAGAGCCTAGATGTCTGATGGTTTTGGAATTATCCTCATTTTCAGAGAAATCGTCCTCATCTATTCCAGAAGAAGAACTTTCGACTGTGGAATCCAAATCGTTTTCTGTAAAAGAAGAAGCGGAGGAAATGTCACTTACCGAAGTGGAGTCGGGTGTTTCCTCTTCCAATTCAGGATTTGTATCGCAAGGACCCTCGATGAGATGGTAATCCGACTCGGAAAAATGATACCATTTCCCATCCTCAAGCTTTTGCCAGCCGGAAACCGCGTGGCCGTCCTTATCAATAAAATAAGACCGGAACAAACACAGAAAACTGGAGAACCGTATGCAAAGCAGGAAATCTCTTCTCCTTGTTCTTTGCTTATCATCCAGGTACCCCGGTTGAGTTCCAGAGCTCCACAGGATATGAGTTTGAAATCGTACCGTTCTATGATCAGCCGATCATCAACTCATCCTCTTACGGCGGAATTATCTTCTCTGTAGCACAGAACTCCGAAAATCCGGAAAAAGCAATGCAGGTTCTCGATTATATCTATGGCAGCCCGGAGGTCATGAACCTTCTGAACTGGGGCGAAGAGGGAACCGACTACGTAGTAGAAGATGAAGAAAACGGAATCATCAACTACCCGGACGGTGTAACAGCAGACAATGCAGGCTACAGCTTTAACTGTGGATGGGAGCTTCCGAACCAGTTCATCGCATACAAATGGGATGGATCTGACCCGCAGCTCTGGGACAAAATGCAGGAGTTCAACGCTTCCGGTATCGAGTCGAAAGCACTGGGATTTGTCTTTGATAACAGCGAATATGCGGATCAGGTATCAGCCCTGAACAACGTAATCAGCCAGTACAACGGCGCACTTAGCAGCGGCTCCGGAGATCCGGAAGAACTGCTTCCACAGTTCCTGGAGGCACTGGACGATGCGGGAATCGATGATGTCATTGCTGCAAAGCAGGAGCAGCTGGATGCATTTCTTGCAAAGAAATAGGCTAATTTGTAAAAAGAACACGACCGGGGCGGAAGAAAATCCGGTGTGATACAGTAACCGAAGGCTCCACTCTTACTAGAAAAGATGTGGAGCTTTCTCTGTGAAAGAACCTGAAAAAACAGCCCTCATAAAAGGAGACACGCTTTATGAAAAAAGCAGAGGTTAAAAAAGGAAAAAAGAAAAACGTGCTGAAGGAATACTGGCCGCTTTATCTGATGATGCTTCCGGCACTTCTGTATCTGCTGATCAACAACTATATCCCGATGGCAGGTATGGTGATTGCGTTTAAAAAACTGAATTTTGCGAAAGGTATCTGGGCAAGCCCGTGGGCAGGACTTAAAAACTTCAAGTTCCTGTTTGCTTCCAAGGATGCATGGATCATTACAAGAAACACGCTGCTGTATAACGTTGCATTTATTCTTGTAAACATGGTAGTCGGAATTGCCATTGCGATTCTGATTACGGAGGTAAGAAACACAAAGCTCAAAAAGATATATCAGAGTGCGATTCTTCTTCCGTTCCTGATGTCCATGGTTATCTTAAGCTACATCGTATATGCGCTTCTGAGTGCAGAAAATGGTCTTGTCAACAACTCGATCCTTCCGTTGTTCCACATTGACCCGATTCAGTGGTACCAGAAACCGAAATACTGGCCGGCGATCCTGATTATCGCGAACTGCTGGAAGGGCGTAGGATACGGATGCCTGATCTACATCGCATCGCTGATCGGTATCGATCCTTCCTTCTATGAGGCTGCCAGACTGGACGGCGCAAGCAAATGGCAGGAGATCACAAAAATCACACTGCCGAGCCTCGTTCCGACCATCATTACCCTGCTGCTTCTCAGCATCGGAAGAATTTTCTATTCCGATTTCGGTCTGTTCTATCAGGTACCAATGAACTCCGGTGTTCTGTTCCCGACCACAAACGTTATCGATACCTATGTATACCGTGCCCTGATTGAGCAGGGAAATATCAGTATGTCATCTGCAGCCGGTGTATACCAGTCTCTGGTAGGCTTCTGTGTCGTAATGTTGAGTAACTGGATTGTCCGCAGAGTAGACAAAGACCAGGCATTATTCTAGGAGGATGGAAGTATGACAAATTCAAAAAAAGCAAAACGTTTCCAGTTCTGGATTAATGTAGTACTCATTCTGATTACGTTATCCATTGTACTGCCGTTTGTACTCGTATTTATTTCCTCGCTGACCGATGAAAACACACTGATCCGCAACGGATATTCGTTCTTCCCGGAGAAATTCAGCTTTTATGCTTACTCCTATATCATCCGTCAGGGTGAGAAAATCCTGAGAGCGTACGGAATCACCGTTTTTGTAACGATTGTTGGTACCGCTGCAAATATTGCGATGTCCGCTCTGTTGGCATATCCGCTTTCTGTTAAAAAACTGCCGTACCGCAGAGCAATTACCTTTTTCGTATTCTTTACGATGCTGTTCAACGGCGGACTGGTGCCGACCTACTTGATGTATGTAAATTATCTTCACATCAAAAACACGATCTGGGCGTTGATTGTTCCGGGCTTCCTGTTAAGTGCAAACAACGTGCTGATGATCCGAAGCTACTTTAACACCAGTATCCCGGACGCGCTGTTCGAGGCGGCCAAAATCGATGGCGCAGGACACATGAAGATTTTCACCAGCATCACACTGCCGCTTGGAAAACCGATTCTGGTAACCATGGGACTGTTTTCCGCACTTGGCTATTGGAATGACTGGACAAATGGTTTATACTATTTATCAGGAAATGAAGGCCAGAAGCTTTACAGTATCCAGAACCTGCTGAACCAGATGATCACCGATATTCAGTACCTGGCAAGTGGAAAAGTAACCGGAAATATCGGTGCCGAGGTGGCAAAGCTGCCGACAACCTCGATCCGTATGGCAATCGCATTTATCGCCATGCTGCCGCTGTTTATCATCTATCCGTTCCTTCAGAAATACTTCGCAGAAGGTATCACACTTGGTGCGGTAAAGGGATGATTTTCCATGCAGGAATAAAAAAGAGAAACATTTCGGTGTTTCCGACATAAATCAGAAAAACAGTACAGACTCATGGAAACATGAGGTGTACTGTTTTTCTGCTGTATTATATTCAGAAAAAAAGATCAGTTCGTAAAATCAAACACGGAAAAATTTCGAGTGTACCGGAACAGAAAAAGGAGGAAACTTCATGCGTATTTCAAAACAGACGAAAAAAACAACACTGGCGCAGCAGGGGCGTTATCTTTTGATCTGCCTGCTGAGTATGCTGCTGCTTTTTCTGGCTGGGAGCGTGCTTATTCTGAACCGGACGCAGCGGCAGGTATATGAGCAGCTGGAAGAGATTTCAAAGCTGTATACGGATGAGCTGGATAACCGTTTTTTTCGAATCAGCCGAAACCTGTTCTCGACTGTAATGGACAGCTCCAACCCGGATTCTGCTTTCTGGAAATATATGGATCTGATGGAGAAGGATCAGTATGAGGAATATGTCATTACGCAGCTGCGAAGGAATTATGTATCTGCAGCGTGGGATTTTGGAACGGATTACAATGTTTTTCTCTATACGCAGAAGGATGACAGCTTATATCAGCTGAGCATTTCCTCCGACGGGCTTTACACCGTTGATCCCTATTTGCAGGAAGCGCTGAAGCGCAGGATCAAAAGCCTGTCGCAGCAGGCGTATGCAGTCAAGAAAAAATGGACCGTGATGTGCCAGGGAGACGATATTTATATGCTCAAGGTAGCGCAGAGTCAGGGCGTCGGACTCGGCTGCTACGTCAATCTGAAGACAATTCTGGAACCGTTCTCTGAACTGTCTCTTGGGAAGAGCGGCTATGTCAGCCTCGTTGACCAGAACGGAAAAAGCATCGGAATACTGACGGAAAAAGGAATTGTAACGGACAGTTCGAAGTTTGATACCGGCAATTATACCTTCCGGCAGGAGCTTTCGCAGGCACCGTTTGAAATCCGGATTAAAATCTCCTGGACGGGAGTCTTAAATCTGATGACGGGAAGTGTGTTTGCCCTTCTTGGTGTTGCTTTTCTGATGGTGATTGCCGGTTCCGTGCTGTTGTTCCACCTGGAAACAAAAATCCTGAAGCCGGTCGGTATGTTTACGGAAAATCTTCAGAAATATGACAATGGGGACCTCACCTATCAGATGTCGGAAGGAAACCTGGTAGAGCTGGAGCAGATTGACGATAAATTCCGAAACATGATTCACCAGATCCGCCGGTTGAAGATCACGCTGTATGAGCAGGAGCTGCAAAAACAGAAAATCGAGATGGACTACCTGAAAATCCAGATCCGCCCGCATTTTTATATGAACTGTCTGAACTTTATCTACAGCATGATCGACTTCGGTCAGTACGACCATGCAAAGTCGATGAGCCGTATTACGTCCGATTATCTTGCGTATATTTTCCGGAATACAAGCGAGATGGTGCCGGTAACGGCGGAGACGAACCACTGTGAAAATTACCTCAAAATTCTGCTGCTGCGCTATCCGGAAAAATTCACCTATTATTTTGAGGTTCATGAAGAGGTGGAAAACGCAGTAATCTTCCCGTTCCTGATTCAGGTGTTTGTAGAGAATGCGGCAAAACATGCCCTGACGCTGGAGACGGTTCCGCTGATTTCCGTGACGGTTTACCCGGAGGACCGCGGAGACGAAAAGTATGTCAACATTTATATTTCGGACACCGGAAACGGCTTTCCGGAGGAGACGCTGCAAAGGCTGAAAGCAGGGGAAGATATTTCCGAGCATGGAAAGCATATCGGGATTGAAAACTGCCTGAAACGATTCCGCTATTATTATGGCGATTCCGGAGAGATTCATTTCGATAACAGTCCGCTCGGCGGAGCGATTGTAGATATCCATATTCCATACAGGACAGGGGGAGAAGAACATGAAACTATTGCTCGTGGATGATGAAGAGTACGTGATTGAAAGTATCAAAAGAAACCTCGATCTTACAGAGACCGGGGTGAGCGAGGTGTACACTGCGTTTTCCGTACAGCAGGCGAAAAACATCATGGGAATGGTGGACATTGATATCGTGATCAGCGATATCGTGATGCCGGGCGGAACGGGATTCGACTTTGTGGAGTGGGTCAGAAAAGAGGAGCTGAAGGTCCAGGTCATATTTCTGACAAGCTATGCGGAGTTTGACTATGCCAGAAGAGCGATTCAGCTGAACAGTGTCGATTATCTGCTGAAGCCCATCGATTTTGACAAGCTGAAGGAAGCCGTACAGCGTGCGGCGGAATCCGTTGCGAAAGAAAAGAAAATACAGGATCTCAGGCAGGAAAGCATCAAGTGGAACCAGAACAGAAAAATTCTGCAGCAGGATATCTGGAAAAATGTGCTGAAAGACGGCTTCTCCGAGGAAAAATTCTGCGAAACGGCAGCACAGCGCCAGCTGCCATACGGACCGGGACACTATTTCCGGCTGATTTGTCTGATGCCGGAAATAAAGAGCAATAAGCGGGAGATGTGGGATACCGCGACCATGGAGTTTGTGATCGATAATGTGCTGTCGGAACTGTATGAGGAAACGGATATTGCGGTAGATACTGTTTTTTACCAGGAACCGGGCATCTACTGGATTGTTACACAGTCAAAGGAAAAAGCATTTCCGCAGGACGGCGGGCGGGATTGTGAAATTCTGAGGCAGTTTGTTGCGTGGATGAATGAAAAAATTTATCCGGAGCTGTGGTGCGGTGCCGGACAGTGGGAATCTGTACTGGGGATGCAAAAGCAGAGCCGGAATCTTCAGAAAATGCGGGAGGGAAGCCTTTCTGTGCGGAACGAGGTGCTGTTTCTGAACGAATTTCAGGCTCCGCAGACCAGCTACGAAAATAAGGAGCTGGATGTGTGGAAAGCTCTGCTTTCGGAGGAAAAACCGGAGGAGCTGCTGGAGCGGCTGCAGAAATACCTTGACCGGACGGAGCGGGAAGGAATGATTACCAGGGAGCTTCTGGTAGCACTCCGTACCGATCTGACGCAGGTGGTGTATGCATGGCTTTCGGAACGGGAGATCAAGGCGTATGCACTGTTTGCAGATGCGGATATGGAAAACCTGCATCGGAATTCCCTTTATGGCAGAGAAGAGATGATGGAATATGCCGGGGTACTGGTTCGGAAAGCAGTTCAGTACAGACAGTACATCAACAAATCAGATTCGGTCACGAGTCAGGTATGCGCTTATATCGATGCACATTACCGGGAGGAGATTCACCGGGAGGAGCTTGGGGAGCTTGTCTTTTTGAATACGGATTATCTGTCCCGGATTTTTAAAAAAGAAAAGGGTATTTCGATCAGTAATTATATCATCCAAAAGCGGGTGGAGGAGGCAAAAAAGCTTCTGACACAGAGCACGCTGCCGATCAATACGGTGTCGCTGTATGTGGGGTACAGCAATTTCTCGTATTTTACGAAGATGTTTAAGGACAATACGGGATACGCACCGCTGGAATACCGAAGAAGCTTTAGTGAAAAATAGCGGAAAGCCCCCTTCACATGTCCGGGAAATAACAGAGGATTTTATCACTTTCTTACGCACCGGAACAGCAGCAAACAGGTCGGAATAGTGAAAGAAAAAGGTCGGATCAGGGGATATTTTTTTCAGGTCAGATGTGGTAAAATTTCAGTATAAGATTCAGAAAAAACGGAAAAACGATATTTTTCTGACATTTTAGGGGTTTCTGAAGAAGCAGATACAGCAAAAACGAGGTATGGAGGAGAAAAAATGACCGAGCAGAAATTAAAAGAGCTTCTGGCCGACATGACGCTGGAAGAAAAAGTGAACCAGATGAGCCAGGTGGTGGGTGCCTTCTTCAATAAAGATATGGACATCACAGCCATGGGACCGATGGCGGATAAAGGCTTTACGCCGGAAAATGTAGCGCTTTCCGGTTCCATCCTTGGCAGCATGGGCGCAGAAACGTTAAAGAAAATCCAGAAGGATTTTGTGGAGCAGCACCCGCATCACATCCCGATGCTGTTCATGCTGGATGTCATCAACGGCTTCAAGACCATTTTCCCGATTCCGCTGGGACAGGGCGCAACGTTTGAACCGGAGCTCTCCGAAAAGTGTGCGGCAGTTGCTGCAAAAGAGGCAGCCGTTTCCGGCCTTCACGTAACCTTCGCACCGATGACCGACCTGGTCCGCGATGCAAGATGGGGCCGTGTCATGGAGTCTACCGGTGAGGATCCGTATCTGAACGGTCTGTTCTGTGCCGGAATGGTGCGCGGATTCCAGGGAGACGATCTGAAGGAGCCGTACAAAATTGCTTCCTGCGTGAAACATTTTGCAGGCTATGGCGCTCCGACAGCGGGAAGAGACTACAACACCGTAGAGCTTTCCGAGCATACCTTCCGTGACTTCTATCTGCCATCCTACAAAGCCGGCATCGATGCAGGAGCAGCGATGGTGATGACTTCCTTCAACACGGTAAACGGTGTTCCGGCAACCGGAAACAAGAAACTGATGCGCGGCATCCTGCGTGACGAAATGGGATTTGACGGAGTTCTGATTTCCGACTGGGCGGCAATCGAGGAGATTATTTACCACGGCTACTGCGCAGACCGTGAGGAGGCAGCTGTCCGCTCCGCCGAGGCAGGCGTCGATATCGATATGATGACAGGTATTTACTGCGAGAACCTCTGCCGCCTTGTAAGAGAGGGCAAGATTTCCGAGGATCTGATCGATGAGTCCTGCATGCGTATCCTGGAACTGAAAAACAAACTGGGACTGTTTGAAAACCCGTATAAAGACGCAGACGAGACGAAAGAAAAAGAGGTCATTCTCTGCAAAGAGCACCGCGATCTGGCAAGAGAAGCCGCAAGAAAATCGTTTGTACTGCTGAAAAACGAAGAGAAAATCCTGCCGCTTGGCAAGGAGAAGAAGATTGCCTGGGTCGGACCGTATGTCCACAGCAGAAACCTGATGGGCTCCTGGTCCTTCATCGGAGATGCAAAGGATGTGACAAATCTGGAAGAGGCCGTAAAAGCGCAGGCAGATACGACAAACATGAGCTTCCATGCAGGCTCTCCGATGCTTGGCTCCGACATCCGCCTGGAGGGCTTCGGCGAGGCGATGGAGCAGTCCACCACGCCAGAAGAGGAAGAAGCAATGCTTCTTGAGGCTGTAAACGCAGCAAAAGAGGCCGATGTTGTCGTTCTTGCGATCGGTGAGGATCGTCTGCAGTCCGGCGAGGCAACCAGCAACGCGAATATCCGTATCCCGGAAATCCAGCAGAGACTGCTTGAGCGCGTTTCAAAAGTCAATGAAAACGTTGTCGTTGTCCTCTTCAATGGCCGTCCGCTCGATCTGCGCGATGTCGTATCGAAAGCAAAAGCTGTTCTTGAAGTGTGGATGCCGGGTACCGAGGGTGCCAATGCAATCGCAGATGTTGTTTTCGGTGCATACGCTCCAAGCGGCAAGCTGACCATGAGCTTCCCGTACTCTGTAGGCCAGGTGCCGGTTCACTACAACGAATATTCCACCGGAAGACCGCATGTGCCGGGCAAGGACAAAGACCGTTTCCGTTCCAAATACCTCGACATCCCGAACGCACCACTGTTCCCGTTCGGATATGGCCTTGGCTACACCAGCTTTGCAATTTCAGATGTGAAACTGGACAAGGCAGAGCTTGGCATGGAAGATGAGATTAAAGCCTCCGTAACCGTGAAAAACACCGGCGATACAAAGGGAACCGAGACCGTACAGCTTTACATCCACGACGTAGCCGCATCCGTGGTACGCCCGGTGAAAGAGCTGAAAGATTTCTGCAAGGTAACCCTTCAGCCGGGAGAAGAAACCGAAGTCATCTTCAAAATCACAGAAGAAGAGCTTCGCTTCCTGACAGAAAATGAGCGTGTAGAAAGTGAAAACGGTGCTTTCGAAGTCTTCATCGGAAGCGACAGCACGACAGAGAATAAGGCAGAATTTGTGCTGAAAAAATAAGAAGCAATACTGGGATGTAGCGTAAGCGGAATCAAGATGGGGGTCTGAATCGCTACGGAAAGATAAAAGAAAAGCCAGCCACAAAAAGCGAAAAGAATTTTGCTTTTGCGGCTGGGTTTTTTTGCCGGTACCGTATTGATCCTTCTGTTAAAACAAAGTAAAATAGAAATTGGTATTGGGACGAAAGAGAGGAAAAGAAATGGGGTACTTAGGAAACAAGTTACAGGGGTAATACCACAAAGACACATTCCAGACCGCCGTCAACATGGCGTGGCCGGCGATCGTGGAGTCGTTTTTCATTGCATTTGCGGGTCTTGTAGATTCGCTGATGGTAAGTTCGCTTGGCTCCTACGCAGTTGCCGCGGTCGGTCTGACGACACAGCCGAAGCTGCTTGGCCTGGCGTTTTTCTTTGCGCTGAATGTGTCGATTTCTGCTCTCGTTGCGCGGCGGCGCGGAGAGCAGAGGCAGGGTGCGGCGAATGAGACTCTGGTAACTGCGCTTGTATTTATTATCCTTGCGGCAGCTGCATTCAGTGTTGGATTTGTGGCGTTTGCAAGTCCGATTATCCATCTGTGCGGTTCAACGGCGGAGACTCATAATGGCGCAGTAACATATTTCCGTATCATCATGGGCGGTATGATTTTTAACTGTATCCAGATGGGGATCAACTCGGCACAGCGCGGTGCGGGCAATACAAAAATCACGATGCGCACAAATGTAACATCAAATACGATTAATATTATCCTGAATTATCTTCTGATCAACGGCCATTTCGGGTTCCCGGCACTCGGCATTCAGGGTGCGGCACTGGCAACCGTCACAGGAACGGTTGTCGGATGTGTGATGAGCATCCTTTCCATCACAAGGCAAGACGGATTCCTGAACCTTGGCTATATTCTGAAGAACAAAATTAAACCGACGATTGCAGCGTTCATCAGCCTGGTCAGGGTCGGGTACAGTGTGTTTTTCGAACAGGTTTTCATGCGGATCGGCTTTATGATGACGGCGATCATGGCGGCCAAGCAGGGAACCGATGCGATGGCGGCACATCAGGTCGGCATGAATATTATGTCGCTTTCGTTTGCGTTCGGCGATGGCCTCCAGTCCGCAGCGGTTGCACTGATCGGCCGGAGCCTTGGCGCAAAAAAGCCGGATCTGGCGAAGGAGTACGGCAGAACGTGCCGTCTGATCGGCGCGGGCATCGCAGTATGCCTCGTTGCCATTTATCTTTTCGGCGGAAGATGGCTGTACAGCCTGTTTTTCGAAGAACAGCATATCATTGAAATCGGTGTCAGCATCATCCATGTCATTATTTTCGTCGTCATTTTCCAGATCTGTCAGGTTATTTATATGGGATGCCTGCGCGGTGCGGGAGATACGCTTTATACGGCAGTTGCATCTATGATCAGCGTTACATTTATTCGTACGATCGTTTCGTATCTCGGCGGTTACACGCTGGGGCTTGGCATCGTCGGAATCTGGTTCGGCGTGCTGGCGGATCAGATGTCACGGTTTATCTTTGCAACGATCCGATTCAAACAGGGAAAATGGGTGAAAATCAAGATTTAACCGAATCAAGCAGCGAAGCGGATTGCGAATATCCGCTTGACAAAACAGAAAAAGACAGACACCTGGCAGATTGTCAGGATGCCTGTCTCTTGTTTTTATCTTTTGGTTTTTCAGAAACGCTCTGTTATTATGCTGCGGTTCCGTAGTTCATTACATGAGCTGCTGACAGTGCTTTTCGAACGGCTACACCGAGAATTTCAGCTACTACAACGGAAATCACATCTTTTACGATGTACGGAACGGAAACTGCCAGGAAGGAAGCCGGGATCGTGTTTCCTGTTACAATAGAAAACTGTACCACACCGAATGCGTGACATATCGCAAGACCTGCGATTCCAAGAACGAATGGTTTGCCCGGGAAGCCTTTTTTAATTCCGGCACCGCAGAGCATTGCCATCGGAATAAATCCGAAAATAAAGCCGCCGGCCGGTCCGAGAAGAGCGCCGAAGCCACCGCTCATGCCGGCATAAACCGGAACGCCGATCGCACCGAGGATCAGATAAAGAGCGGACGATGCACCTCCCAATTTCCAGCCAAGCACGTAGCCGCAAAATGCCATTGCAAAGGTCTGCAGCGTCACCGGAACGCCGGTCGGAAGCGGAATCGTCACAATGGACAGTACCGCAAGCACTGCCGTCATCATGCCGGTCAGTACAATCTGTTTTGTGGTAAGTTTTGATTTTTTCATGAATGTAAGTCCTCCTCGCAGGTTCTTGTATGCAATTCTTTCTGTCTTTGAATTGTTAACCTTGTTACAATATAGGTTAATATTTCATTTTTGTCAATCCCTTTTTTAAAAACACAGAGTGTTCCTGAAAATAGCGGTCACCCTCTTGTTTTCTGTTTTCTTTCTATGGTATACTATATAGTCTCGGAGTTTTTCCGGGAATGTTCACCCGATACAAACGATGAACTTTTACCTCATTTGAAAGGAGATACCCTCTATGAAACCTTCCGAAAATCCTCTCGGCTCGGAACCGATCAGCACTCTTTTGCGGCGTTTTGCGGTTCCGAGCGTCATCGCGATGCTCGTCAGCGCCCTCTATAACATGGTAGACCAGCTCTTTATCGGTCACAGCATCGGCGTGCTCGGAAACGCAGCGACCAACGTAGCGTTCCCACTCAGCATGGTCTGCACATCCATCGGTCTGCTCTGCGGCATCGGCGGTGCTGCAAACTTCAATCTCTGCATGGGCAGACGAGAGCCGGAGCACGCGAAATCTTATGTTGGAAGTGCCATCTCCATGCTGGCAATCCTCGGTGTGATCCTCTGCGTTGCCGTTCAGCTTTTTCTGCGCCCGATGATGCTTCTCTTTGGTGCAACGCCGGATGTCATTGATTACGCCTGTACTTACACCAGAATTACCTCCATCGGCTTCCCGTTTCTGATTGTCACGATCGGCGG
>ENA-ORMR01001150-ORMR01001150.1-human-gut-metagenome-genome-assembly--contig:-NODE-1150-length-21770-cov-2.940594_pt1 | contig 21770 bp, 12 predicted proteins | sample MGYA00242107_ERZ509003 | MGnify/ENA primary metagenome ERZ509003 (study PRJEB26280, sample SAMEA2338699) | human gut metagenome | biome: human gut; feature: human-associated habitat; material: faeces... | reverse complement strand
CCGCCGACAAAGCGGGCGAATCGTTGATGCCGTCGCCGATCATCACAACTGTATGTCCCTCGGCTTTGGCATCGCGGACAAAGGCGGCCTTATCCTCCGGCAGCACCTCCGCAAAGCAGCGGTCTACCCCCACCTGCGCCGCAATGGCGCGGGCAGTGCGGTCACTGTCGCCGGTCATCATAACGGTTTGGGTGATGCCCAGCTTTTGGAGCTGGCGCAGCACCTGTGCCGCCTCCGGGCGCAGGGGGTCTGCAATACAGATGACCCCCACCAGCACTCCGGATGCTGCCAGATACAGGTGGGAATACTGCGGATCCAGCCCATCAAACTTTGCCTGTTCCCCTGCCGGGATGGTGCAGCCCTCGTCCTCGAAAATAAAGTGGGCGCTGCCGATGACCACCCGCTTGCCCCCTACCCGGCTGGCAATGCCATGGGCCACGATGTACTCCACCTCGGAGTGCATCTCTTCGTGAGAAATTCCCTGCTCCTTGGCAGCACGGACCACGGCGTTTGCCATGGAATGGGGGAAATGCTCTTCCAGACAGGCAGCAAGCTGCAATACCTCCTGCTCCCCGCAGCCGGAGAAAGGCACTACCTGCACCACCTGTGGGGTGGCACGGGTGAGGGTGCCGGTCTTATCGAAAACGACCGTTTTGGTTTTAGAAAGCAGTTCGAGATAGTTTGAGCCTTTAACCAATATTCCCTGCTGGCTTGCTCCGCCTATGCCGGCGAAGAAGCTAAGAGGTATACTGATTACCAGCGCGCAGGGGCAGCTGATTACAAGGAAGGTCAGCGCACGGTAGATCCACACTCCCCACTGCGCAGCAAGACCCATAATAAGCATGCGCACAAGCGGAGGGATTATCGCAAGCGCAAGGGCGCTGTAGCAGACTGCGGGGGTATAAATTCGTGCAAACTTTGAAATGAAATCCTCCGATTTGGACTTTCTGGAGCTTGCATTCTCCACCAAATCCAATATCTTTGAAACGGTGGATTCGCCGAACTCCTTGGTAGTCTTTATCTTAAGAACGCCGGTCATGCTGACGCAGCCGCTTATTACCTCGTCGCCGGCTTTAGCTTCCCTTGGCAGGCTTTCGCCGGTAAGGGCGGCGGTGTTAAGGCTGGAGCTTCCATCTAAGATTATACCGTCTATCGGAACCTTTTCGCCCGGCTGAACTACTATAACGCTTCCGATTTCAACCTCGTCGGGGTCTACCTGTTCAAGCTTGCCGTCTCTTTCGATATTGGCATAGTCGGGGCGGATATCCATAAGGCTGCTTATGTTGCGGCGGCTTTTGCCAACGGCATAGCCCTGGAACCACTCGCCTATCTGGTAAAACAGCATTACGGCAATCGCTTCGAGGTATTCGCCGTTTTCGTATATTGCCAGAGCCATCGCGCCGACGGTTGCAACCGCCATAAGAAAGTTTTCGTCGAACACGCGGCGGTTTTTAATGCCCTTTGCGGCTTTTTTCAGGATATCATATCCGATGATAAAGTAGTCGGCAAGGTAGCAGGCAAAGCGGAGCCACCTTCCCGCAGACGGGAACAGATATTTGTCAATAGAATCAAACATTTCCGCTGTTGCAAACTGTAGTCCGAAAAGAATGGTTGAGCAGACAAGAATACGAATCATCATTGTTCTTTGCTTTTTGGTCATGCCTCCCTTTTTTGTTCCTACGACGCACAAAAGCACCGCTGCCGCTATAATAACTGCACCAAGCAGTATATCTATAATTATTTCCTGCATGGGAATGTTCTCCTTTCAATATATGCTTAATTGTTTATTTATTATCTGCAAAAAACCGGCGTTCGGAAACTGCCAAAAACTTGTTTTCGTGACGCCGGTTTATACTTTATACAAAATACAAACAATATAAGCAGTTAAATTAAAGTGCGATATCGCAGTCTGGCTCAACCTTTTTGCACGCCTTTAAAACATTCTGCATAACGCTTTTAGGCTCGCTTCCCTCGGCGAACTCGACTATCATCTTCTGGGTCATAAAGTTGACGGTAGCGTTTGCAACCCCTTCTGTTTTGCGGGCAGCGTCCTCAATAAGATTAGCGCAGTTGGCGCAGTCAACCTCGATAGCGTATGTCTTTTTCATATGTATCTCTCCTTGAAAATTTATTTTGGATTTTATGATTAAGTACTTGTTTAATCATCATGATTGTAGTATAATATATGCAAGGCAAGAAGTCAATATGCCAAAAGAGGTTTTTACCAAACGGGCGAAAGGTTTTTCCATTTGGACTAATAGTTGATTTAATCGACGTTAAGAAAGGAATGGCAATATTTATGGAATATATCAAGCTTCCCCACAACCACGGCGAAGACGAGCAGACCGCTATACACGAGCAGATGAGCAAGGTGACTAATTTTCAGGTGGTGGCGGACATCTTTAAGCAGCTTGGGGATCCAACGCGAATACGTATTTTCTGGCTTTTGTGTCACTGCGAGGAATGCGTTATAAACATATCCGCAATGATGAATATGTCGAGTCCGGCTGTATCTCATCATCTGAGACCTTTAAAAAACAGCGGTCTGATTGTCAGCCGCCGCGATGGAAAAGAGGTCTATTATCGCGCAGCGGACACTCCGCAAAGCCGTCTTCTGCACCTTATGATCGAGCAGGTTATGGAAATAGCCTGTCCGGAAAAGTAAAGCGAGGCAGGCAATGAACGACGGTATTCTTGAAATAAGCAAAAGCATGAAAAATCTTGACGGCATACGCCACAAGGAAATAATTCAGCTTTATAGTGGAATAGAGCTTATGTATATCGAAATGGAAATCGAATCGAACTCGTTTTCCGTAAAGCACAAGGATATGGACGGCATTATTCAGATAAACTACTGCAAATCGGGTCAGATGGTTTGGAGGATGGAAAGCGGCGATTACATCTATCTCAATCCGGGCGATTTTTCTTTGCACTCGACAAGCGTCTGCGCGGATTCTTTTATCAGCTTACCTTCCGGTAAATACTCCGGTCTTACCGTTTTCATCGACTTGAAGGAGGTCTGCACACATCCTCCGGAGCTTTTCGGAAGCGCGGACGTCTCTAAAAAGTCGATTACAGACAAGCTTATCAGCGGCGGCATTGTTTTTATGAGCGGCAATGAGATTACGGAAGGTATATTCTCTGCCTTTTACGGTCAACCGGAGCAGCTGAGGCTTGCGTATCAGAAAATAAAAACTCTTGAGCTGCTTTTATATCTTTCAAAGTCGGAATTATCTAACACAAATCAGCTTACGGCGTATCAATCCGAGCAGATAGAAGTGATAAAGAAAATCCATGACCGGCTTACCGGTCAGATGGGCGAAAGAATCACCATTGAGGAGCTTTCGCGGCAGTATCTGATGAATCCCACGACCCTGAAAACGGCATTCAAGGAGGTTTACGGCACCTCTATTGCCGCCCACATGAGGCAGCACAGGATGGAGCGCGCGGCAAAGCTGCTACGAGAAACGAATATGAGCGTCGCGGAGATAGCGCAGGCAGTCGGATACGACAGTCAGAGCAAGTTTGCGGCGGTGTTCAAGGCGTATTATCAGGTCCTGCCGAGGGAATACAGGAAAAAGTGACAAAGCAGTGCAAAAACCGCCTGATAGCGATTACGTACTCGATTTTTATTATCTTTTTAAATGTAAAATAGTATTAGTATTAATATAGCAAAACCGCAGGAAGGTTGGTTCCCTCCTGCGGTTTTATTCTGTTTCTTTTCAGGTCAAGTCAGATCCTGTGTGCGTGTCTGAAATCAGCTGTTAACTTTTCTTGCAAGTATCTTGGCAAGACCAATTGCAAGCGCTGTGCCGAGCAGAGCCGATATCGCCGCAGCCATTACGCCGCTGTCAGAAGATGCTGAATGATCTACAGAATCACTTCCCTGCTCCGCCTCGACGGGAATATCCGGCTCGAGAGGCTCAGGAATATAGTAGTTGATAATGTTATATCCGTCAACCCTTGAAATATATCCTTCAACCGGCTCTTCGTATACAGTGTATACTACCGGAACGCCGTTGTGATATTTATCAAGATCGTTGAAGTGCCACTGCCAGCCGTTAGCAGCTGTTACCATTGCCGTTCTTCTGACAACTCCGTCTGCAAGAAGATAAACAGTTATGCTGTCGGGACGTATGCCGAGAATATCATTACTGTCATCCCAAATCTTATGTCCACTGATGCTGATATAATTATCATATTTCTGAGGAGCATGAGTATTTGTTATCGTGATGGTATTGCCTATGATACCGGAGTAAGACGCAGAGTAGCCTAAGACCGGTTCTTCCTCAACGGTATACTTGATCTCGGTTCCGTTATCATATTTCGGAAGATTCTCCCACTTGGCAGTCCAATTGTTATGAGCGTTGAGAACCATCTTGTCTCCGTATTCAGAACCGTCAGCAAGGAGTCGAACGGTAATTGATGAAGGTCTGATACTGTCAAAGTCATTGCCATCGTCCCACAGCTTAACAACGGTAAGTTCTGTTGTTTCGGGGATGTGAGTGTTGATTACGTTGTAACCGTCTACCTTGGATTCGTAGCCCTCAACCTTAATCTCTTCGATGGTGTAGACGATAGCCTTGCCGTTTCTGTTCTTAGGAAGATTCTCGAATGTGTACTCCCACTTACCCTCTGCATTCGGAGTTATAGTCTTTGAAGCCTTCTTGGTGCCATCTGCCAACAGGTTGATGGTTATTGAAGTGGGTCTTACTCCATCTTGGTTGTTGTTATCCTCCCAAGTCTTTGTGCCTGAGATTGTGATGGTTTCAGGAGTATGAGTGTTAGTTACGTCATAGCCGTGTACATCTGATACATAACCTTCGACAGGTACTTCTTCGATAGTGTATTTTATCTCAGTGCCGTTCTCATACTTCGGAAGATTCTCGAATGTGTATTCCCACTTGCCTTCTGCGTTCGGGGTTACGGTCTTTGAAGCTTTCACCTTACCGTCCGCCAACAGGTTGATGGTTATTGACTCAGGACGTTTGCCGTCTTGGTTGTTGTTGTCTTCCCAAGTCTTTGTGCCTGAGATTGTGATAGTTTCGGATGTGTGAGTATTGGTTACGTCGTAGCCGTGTACATCAGATACATATCCCTCGACAGGTACTTCTTCGATGGTATGTGATTTTATTTCCATTTGCATACACATCCAGCTCATCAAACGTCCATGACCAGTTATCTGCTGCAGTTACTGTTTTGCTGTCTAATTTTACGCCATTCGCAAGCAGGTTGATGGTTATCGACTCAGGTCTCTTTCCATCCTGATTGTTATTATCCTCCCATGTCTTGGAACCGGATACTACAGTCTTTTCTGGATTATGAGTATTAGTGAGAGCTACGTTTATGGTTTTTCCGTCATCCTTATAGGTTATAGCGGAGGTTTTCACATAGCCTTCAATCTGCGGAAGCTCCTTTACGCTATACTTAATCGCAATGCCACCGCTGAACTTAGGCAGACTCTCCCAAGTATACTCCCATCCGTTCGCTTCGCTTAGCCGTTCAGGATCTCCATATTCTGTTCCGTTTGCAAGAAGCTGAACGTCTATGTAATCAGGTCGTTTGCCATCCTGATTCTCATTATCGTTCCACGACTTTTTAACCGTCAACGATACTGTTGCCGGAACATGAGTGTTTGTTACATCAGGACCATTAACTATTGTCGTGTAACCCTCAACAGGATCCTCAGTTATGGTGTAAACTATGTCTACACCTTTCTCCTTTTTCGGAAGTTCATCAAATGTCCACGACCAGTTCTGCTTTTCAGTTACTGTTCTACTGTCTACTTCGCTGCCATTTGCAAACAGGTGGATGGTTATTGAATCAGGTCTTATTCCATCCTGATTGTTATTGTCATCCCATGTTTTGGAACCGCTTATCTCAGTCTTTTCAGGAGTGTGAGTATTTGTTACATTAAAGCCATTGATTTGTGTTGTGTAGCCTTCAACAGCATCCTCGGTTATGGTGTATTCAATAGGAGTACCATTTGCATACACATCCAGATTATCAAACGTCCACTTCCATTTGTCGGCTTCGGTTACAGTCCTGCTGTCTAAGTATTCACCATCTGCATACAGATTGATTTTGATTGACTCAGGTCGCTTACCAACCTGATTGTTGTTATCATCCCATGTCTTGGAACCTTCAATTTCGATCTTTTCAGGAGTGTAGGTGTTAGTAATGGTTGTTTTATGCGGATCACTTGTCCAATCAGGATCACCCACATAATACGAGACATCTCCAACTTCCATTGCCACATACGATATTGACATATCGCCCACCATATAACCATCAACCACTTTAACAGGAGGAAGATCATACCATGTGTAGCTCCAATTGTTAGCTTCGTTGAGTTCAACCGGATCACCATATTTATCCGCATTCATATAAAGCTGAACCTTAATCGAAGTTGGACGCATACCGGCGGCATTATCATTATCATCCCATATCTTTTCAACGGTGTAATCAACATTTCTATAATTGGTTACGCTAAAAGGATCGTTTTTATCATAGACCGTTGTGTAACCTTCAACAGGATCCTCGGTTATGGTATATTCTATCTCAACTCCATTAGAATACTTATTCAGATTTTCAAATGTCCACGACCAATTATCCGTTCCGATTACTTTCTTACTATCAATTTTTTACCATCTGCAAACAAATTGATCGTAATAAATTCTGGTATCTTTGAGTTAGGATCGCCAAAATCGCTCCATGTTTTGGAACCGGAAACTTCTGTCTTCTCAGGAGCATGCCTGTTTGTAATGATAAACACATTGTCTTGGAACTGGACAGAAGCATCATATCCGTTCGGCACATTCACCTCTTCAACCGTGTATGTGATAGGTTCAAGAGCGTCATCACGAATAGAAAGACCCACAAAGGTATGAGACCAACTGTTAGCATCATTCAATATAGCAGTTTTACCTGTATCAGCACCATTGGCAAGAAGCTTAACTGTTACGGATGTCGGACGTATGTTGTCGCGGTTGTTATCATCATCCCACACCTTTTTAACAGAAACATAGGTTTCTAATTCGCCTGTTTTATACAGGTTTCGTGCGATAATGGTAACCTCCGTCTCCGGCGCATACTCAAAGGTGTAGGTTCTGCGATTGTCGCCGTTGTTGGTAAATTGCTCAAAATCAGCACCACCATCAGGATCAATCTCGACTATTGTATATTTCTTTCCCGGCACCCAAGTCCATGGGTTGGTTGACGCAACCATTTTCTCGGTGGTTGGATCATAGGTATACTTGAAAATATTCTTTCCGATTTCGTTCAAAACCGTCTTACCTGTTTTTGCTTCCTTTTGGACGGTTACTGTCGCGCAGGTGAAGTTTTTGCCGGATAAAGCACTGCCTATAGCCTTTTCTGTGAACTCCTGGTGATCTATGGCTTCGCCCTCATAGATAAAGAAATTGAAATCGATGTTTCCGAACGCAACAGAGTTACCTATAACTTTTTCAAGAGTAAGCTCGTTGGGCGTGCTGACGCCAACTACCATCGGGGCAGCAGATATACGGTCATCTGTCTGCTGAGGTTTATCGTCTCCGGTCATAGCGCTTATATCCGGATGATACTGATATCCGAAGCTGTTCCATGCGATTTTGCCATTCTCAATGCCGGCATCCGCTTCGATTTTTGCATTATAGGTTATTTTTACCTCTGCATTTTCAGGAAGATCGCCAGTAAACCTTACACGGACAGAGCGGGATGTATCCTTGCAAGCAGAATACCATCTGGTGTCATTAGGAGCATTTTGCCAGTATTCAGCTGTAAACTTATTATCGTTATTATCGCCTTTTCCGGTGCAGTCGCTATATTCAATAATATAGCTGCCAGCATATGGCGCATCATTTACATATACCTCAGGTGCAGTGTCATTAAGGAACGAAATCTTGAAATCGCTCTTTCTTGCCTGACCACTGAACATCAGCGTATCGCCATTATCTGGAAGTGAATTGATAACAACGAGACCTTCCATAACAAGCCCGCTATAGCTTGCAACCGTCATTGTATATGTAACGTTCTTTGCCGTGCTGTCAACAAAAATCGTATTGCCGCTGAGGTCGGTTGAAATACCGCGGTTTTCGGGCTTATCCGTTTCATTGATTTCCATTACCGAGGTGGTCGGGAATGATTCATATGCGCTTATAGCGGCGTTGCTCTGGACTCCCACATATAAATCCTCAGATTTTGCAACCTTCTGACCTATTGTTACGCGATTGTAATCCGCCAGCCCATTCTGCTCGTCAGAAGGATAAATGATTGCGGAATTGATAAAGTTAGTCTTTTTAACATTCGTGTCCAGTATTGTCGGCAGCGAGTTGATACTGTTTGTGGTGGTTACAGTAAGAACACCGTATCCTCCGCCAGGGAGCAGTGCCCACATCTTGTCGCCGAATCTAATGTTGAGAGTTAAGGAACCCGTTGACTCATCTTTAGTGACAGATACAAATATTGATGAATCCGCGCCCAAAGGGTCAATTCCAAATTGCACTGCTTGAATTGTCAAACCCTTAGGCTTATCATTTACAGTGATGGTTTGAGTTAAGCCTGAACCATTTGCTGGCAATATAATAAACTGATTCGGTTCACTGCTGGGTCTTATATCAAACAAATAATATTCGCTGTCACTTGCCTTACACGCGGCAATATATTCATTAGGCTGCCATGTGCGATTCCGATGTGACTGTTCTCCCTCACGAAGCGGTTTGGGAGCAAATACCGAATAGCAGACTTTTCCATTAAAAGTATAAGGATATTCAATGGTGTCCGAAATGGTATAGTCGCTGAGCCAGCTTTCACCGCTGTTTATCGCTTGTATTTTCCAATCGACCGAATCAGTAGCTTTATAAATTGTTTTGTCGCCGGAAACGGTTTTGTTTATGCCAGGAACTACACTACCTCTTACAACGTCTACAGAGGAGCTGAGCCACAGATCGTCAGGCTTCTTCTTATGATTTCCGGTATAATTTGGCATATAGTTGCCAATGCTATTAACTACTTCATCGTCAATAATCCTTCTGTCGCCATCGTTGGGCATAAGACCGTTTTTGTTTGAAACGATAACAGGTTCTTCCTCCTTGGTGACCATCTCAACACCGGCTCCATTGAAGTCAACATACTCCATTATAACGTCGTTGGTAAACGCTCCTTTATGGGCAGAAGCATCATCCGTAACATAGCCCATAATGCCGAACTGTATATATTCATCCGGCTGAAGGTAATACATATCCTTGTATGTGCCGTCCGTTTCACGCATAAGCTTGCCGTCTTCGCCCTCACCCGGCTCAACTGTAAGCTTAACAACATTCCTATCATACCCATCATTATTGGCGGTAATCTTCGCATTTACAAATGTGCCATCGAGATGTGCAAACTGTGGCATACCGCTTTCAAAAATGTTGAGCTTTTTTTCTTAAGACCGGTTTTGATTTCATCCGGAGAGCTTAAAACCGTTAAGTACTTCATGTACTTCGGCATTATATCATAAATTGTAGGAAGATACAGCTTGGTCTTGCCGCAGTTTTTAATGGTTACATAGTATGTAACCAAATTCTGAATTGGGCATCCTTTATGAGCATTATAATTTGATATAGATATGTTTGTTCTGTTCGTGCCAGGAACGTACATACCAAACCTTAAATTATATGGAGCGGTACTCTCCTTCTTTATATTAGTTCCAATCTCATATACGCCCTTTTGCAGCAGTACCCTGCCCTTTTCAAGGAAGATATGGCTTACTGTTGCAGGGAGATTATACAGATAGAAGCTGTTGGTCAGTGTCTGCAAGCCGTATTGGTCAAATACTGCGTTGTAGGTATCCACGTCAGACGGGAATTTGAGCTTAACATAAATATAGGCATAAACGTTTTCTTGAGTCATGGAAAAATCAACCGAGAAGTTCTCGTTCCAGACTATAAACTGCTGTCCAGCAGCAAAATTGTGATCGCTGTTTTCAGGGACAGTTTCGCTTATTGAAGCAAACTGCGCGGAATCAACCCATTCATTAAGTGGGACTTCGCTGCCATTATTTTTAATCTTAACTTCGGAAGCACCTGATATGAACATGAAATCTATATCATTTATTGTCCACCGATGTGCACCAGATATATTCGGCAGAGCGTCGAAAATGGCGTCCTTGGTTACACTCAGAGCTGAGCCCTTGTGTCCGAGGTCAAGGCGGTAGATAATCTCGGTATTGTCCCTGCTTATAGCAGAAAGACGGTTGTCGGCAAAGTCATCATCTCCAATATCTGCTGCATTGCCAATATTGGTTACAATATTCTTATCATGAGTAACGCTTACGCCGATATTGAAGCACTTATCATACAGTCTATGCTCAGGATTGTCGTTCAGCCAGACGAAGTTTCCGAGTATTGCCTGATCGACTTCCTCGTCCATAACAACTACAGCCTTATAATTGAAAGTATAAGCAAAATCATAGGCAGGAGTATCGGAGAAATACCACTTTATAATAGTATTAATAAGACCCTTTTCGTTCTTGGTAACGATTACGCTGTCGGCGCAGCGACCGTCTATCCAGACATTCTTATATTCATGAGTTTTTCCTATTTCGGGGTTGAGGATATAGTATTCCTTGCCCTCTACCTCACGTTTACCGCATCCTTCCAGATAAGAGTTCTTGGCAGGGTCGATAAGCAGTGCCTGAGGACCGAACACATTGTCAACAAAAGGCAGAACATCATAGGTTCCGCTGCCTCGGTGATTGATGGTTGTAGTATAGTCTATGATATCGTTGTTGACGCAAACAGTCTCAACGCCATCCGAATTTTTGCCGTTGACCTTGCTGCTCTTCTTCAAGATCAGATCTGGTGAGACTCTGACGGTGTAATCAGATCCGCTGCCAGATGTTGACGTTGTGGGAGCTACCACAGTCAACGGCTCGCTTACACCGTCCATCTGTAACTTGGAAGTATTTTGAATAATCAGCGTAGCATACTCCTTGTCAAACTGATACCACTGCTCCCAGTCGGAGCTGAGGTTCTGGAAGGTATTTTTAACGTCGGCATCCAGGCTTATAACAACCTCATCACCAGCCGCAAGTTTGAAATCATTTATCGTCCACTCCGAGGTATACAGCGACGCGTGAGTTACAATATAGCTATAGGTCTTACCGCCGTACTCAATACTTGAAAGAGCCCGTCTGAGGCTGGTTCCGTCTGGTATCGGTATCTCTATAGGCGTTCCTCTGAGACGAGAGTTAGCCTCGGCTGCTCCGACATCAGACGTTTGTACGCTGCCCAGATCAACAGTCATCAAAAGACCGCTGCCATTCGGATTGTTGGTTATGGTTATGATAGCATCTCGTGTAAGCTTGTTGCTATTGTTTTCTATAAGACCGGTGCCGGCATACATCTGATCCGACATTTGGCTCTGCATTTCGCGTATTTGCTCAGGAGTCCAATCTATGCACTGGTTATAACGCGGGCGGTCTTCACTGGTGTTTGAAGAGTCAAGTGTAAGAGGCGTCGAGCCGTCTACGGAGGTAACCTTATTATTGGTCGTAAGGGCTTCTACAAGAGTTGCTTTGGTTATTGTTACAGTAAGATTCTTACCGAACACATCATCCTTTAACATATTTTCGATGTTTTCGGGGGAGATATACTGGCAGATTTCCAGACCCTGTTCATTAGTTTTGAGAGTATCCGTCAAAACTATATTGCCGCTGTAATCATACGCCGACGGATTGAAAACGGTTATCTGATACTTTGCCTTTTCGCCGAAGTACATAGGCGCACTGATCAGCTTCTTTCCGAGCTTCAATTGAGCACTGCCGGGATCTATAGTTACAACAGCCTCGGCAGATTTGTCCCTTGGTTCAGAGAAGGAATAACTGTAGCGCGCGTCAACCTTATTGTTTATTTCTATCTTTTCGTTCTCAGCACCATCGGTAGGGGTATAAACAAGTATACCATCAGCGAAGTTAAGAACAAAATTAAGATTTGTAATCTCGGTTTGTGCCAAACCGCCATTAATAGAATTATTTCCGACAATCCAGCTTATTTTAAGCGATTTTTTATTGCCAGAAACTGCTTCCACCTTGATATTTGATATGTTTATGCCCGAAATATTGTTAATCGTTGCAAGCTCGCGAGTAGTGCCATCAAGCTTAACCATAAGACTAATACTTTGACTTTGTTCAGGTTTCTTAACGGTAAGCGTATCTAAAGCGTTAAAAAGATCTTCCCTGAAGCTTACATTTTCCGGCAATGTAATGGTATCGGTAAAGTCAATCGAAAGGACATAGTCCGAGCCATAGTTATTCTTGCCGGGATCATCACCGGCGTCAGTTGCCTTTGTGGACTGTATTCTGTAGTGTAAGTTGGCAATCGTCTTTTCGGTTTTGCCGTTTATCTTGCAGGCGGCAACACTTGGTGCTGCTGAGTCATCGCGACTTTTCGATACATTAAAATCGCGCGGCTTGACTTTCCATTCCACTTCAAAATATTCGCCTGTTGTAGTTGCGCCGGCATATCCGGTAATTTCATCATCGGTAACCGGATACAACAGCAAATAGGGGTTTCCCTCAATATCTGTTTTTTTAATTGCAGCTGCCCAGAATTGAAGCTTGCCGGGAGCCTTAGTATTATCAATGGTGAGGCTTACGGTTTGTGAGCCCGTTTCGCCGATGCTCTCCGTGATATCACGGTAGTATATTCCGTCTGCTCCTTCTAATGGTACAAATTTAAATGTTGAAAGTTTATCGGCATTATAGCCGTCGCTACATCTTACATACATACGGTATGTATAACCGTTAATTGGACTGCCAGAATTTATTGTAAGCGTTGCGTTTTCACCGGTAAGCAGTTCTTTTTTATCAATGCTGAACGAAGCCAAGTCAACATTGGACAAGTCAGATTTAAACAACTTCAAAGAATTATCTGTATCCTTGGTGTAGCTGCCGAAGTCACTTCCGGTATTACCAGATTCCGAATCCGGGCGCAAAGAGGTATTTGTGAAAAGATTGTATATAGTTTCCTCAGTGAGATGAGCGTTTGCAAAGAAGCCCTGAACCTGCTCGACTGTATATGGAGTCGTGATTGATGTTGCAGCGGAAGTATTCGATATTTTACTTAGGCTGCGGCAGTTTGCAAAAGCGCCCTCGCCTATATATGTAATCTTATCGGTAGATGTGAACGCAATGCTGCTGTATTTGCAGCCGCTGAAAGCATTGGAGCGGATGCGGGTGGTTCTTTCATCTATAACACATTCTCCGGCATTGCTTTTATCTGCGTATACCAATTCGTAAGTAGTATCGTTAAGAATCTTGTAAACGTTTCCGAAGCTGTCAGCCCAGTATTTTCCGCCCTCTTCGTCGAATGGCAGATCGCAATCGGCGTATGTAGGCTCGTAAGAATCAGAATTAGAAGGATTAACGGTGAAGGTTGTGTTGGGAGCAAACCTTAATTTGTATGTAACAGAACTAAGACTCCTGAGTAATCTGTTATCTATGGTTTCGGTGTTATTTCCAAACACTATTTCTACTTCATGATCGTATGGGAAGCCAATCGATCCCGTATAGGCGTGAGCTTCCACAGCATTGAAATAGATTTGCTCAACGGAAGAATTTACAAACATCTCATCCCATAAATCCAAACGATGAGCAGTTATAGGGAAAATCACCTTTCTTAAATTCCTGCACTCATAAAATGCATGGTCTTTAACAGTGGTGAGCTTAGTCGCCTTGGATAAATCTATAACGCTGAATCTGCTCTTACTAAAAGAGTTGTTGCCTATTACTTCGATACTGGGGTTTTCTCCGAAGTCAATATCTAAAATATCGCAGTCAGCGAAAGCCTCTAAGCCAATCTCGGTAACTGACTCCGGCAGCTTCAAAAGATTTGTGTTGATTCTTATGCTCTGCTTCTCAATGGTTTTCAGATTAACAAGCGGAGTTAAATCTACAACATCCAGCTTAGGTCCGCTCGATTCGGCATTTACAAATTTTAGTATCTGGTTCGTAGTTGTTATGTTTTCATTGCGCTCAAATTCTATGTTCTTCAAATTTGAGCAGTCGTAGCAAATGTTTTGAATAGTGGTTCCGTTAAATCCGAAGCCATGAGGCATTATAACCGACGTCAGTGAAGTGCAGTGTGAAAGCATTGCAGAGCCGGTCTCACCATAAGTCTGGTCGGTCGAAGGAACCGTTGTTATGTTGCCCTTGAGATTTTCAAGATTTATGTTCTGCAAAACTACACAGTTTGAAAAGATATGCGAGCCGAGGGTCATATCGTTGACGTTGGGTTCAAAATTAACATTCTGCAAAGCAGGGCAGCCGTAAAACGCGCCCGCTCCTATATTGGTAACAGATGCAGGAATGGTGACGCTGTAAAGCCCTGAGCGGGTAAATGCACCGCTTGTCGCATAATTTTTATCAACGGAGTCGCCTTCGATGGTTGTAAGGTTTGTGCAGGCTTCAAGATTAATGCTCCGAAGAATCGAACAGCCGGCAAAAGCCTCCTGACCTATCACCTGCAAAGCGGGGGCTATGCCGCCGTTCGCGCGGACTGTTACCGTACTAAGATTAAGCATGTTGCGGAAAGCCGCCTTGCCTATTTGGGTTACAGACGGAGCGATAACTATTTCGCTTATAGTATTCCTGTATGAGTTAAATTCGGACATTGATATAAAGTTTTCGGGGATAACTCCGTTCGGTGCGCTATTTATAGTAAGTCTGTGCATACCCGACGGTGAAACCGCAATGGTATAATCAACGCCGCTGCTGACTGCCCTTTCAAGTGTAAAGAGCATAACGCCGTCGAAGTCAACAAATGCCTCGCCTTCGTTAATGGCAGGGTCATCTACGGCAGGATCGTTTACTGTGGGATCATCTACAGCCGGATCGTTTACTGTGGGATCTTCCTGCGTGGGATCATCCTCTGTGGGGACATCCTGCGCAGGGTCGTTCTCTGAGGGAACATCCTGTGTGGGGTTATCCTGTGCCGGTACGTCCTGCGAAGGATTATCTTCTGACGGTACATTTTGAGAGGGGTCGCTCTCTGCCGGAACGTTCTGGGAATTATCAACAGAATCAGAATTCGATTCCACCCCCTATATCGTTTCCAGCAGGCTGCTGCAAATAGCAGACCGGAGTGTGGGTATGCTCCGGAACCTGACAGCTAAGAACAGATTCTGAAAGGTAGCATCCTTCACTATGGGTATGCTCCGCAGATTCCTCTGATCCGCAGACAACAGTGCTGTTTGCGGTATAGCAAGCGTCAGAATGGGTATGCTCCTGCATTCCGCATATGGGCATACCGTCAAACACCGCTGAAACAGGAATCGCAAGAGTGTTAGCCGCCGTTACCAGAACAACGAGCAGACTGAAAACTCACTTTGCAATTTTGCCAAAACTCATTCTCGTCAAAATTGAATCCATTTTTCTCATTGACTCATTTCTCCCTCAACGTTTGATTTATAACTAATATACACATCATAAAACCACTTCTGCGAGCTTCTTGTTGAAAATCCGCGGGTTTGCTGTGAAAACAATCAGCAGTACCATAAACCATGCACCAAAAATCTCAGTACTGTTTATTCCACTGCATAATTGTGCAAAATAATAATACCACAGTCAAATTATAAAGTCAACGTAATAGCTAAAAATACTTAAATTATATGCTAGTTTTTATTGATTACGCCAAAATGTGCAGAACGAAAACTGTATAATTTCACAACTGAAAATTACCCTCCGAAGCAAGCCGGCACAGCCTTTCCGACACTTTCACGCTGCCCTTCATGCCTCGCTTCTTACCCATTTCAAAAAAGTTACATGTGATACACCTATCCTGCGTGAAGCCTCCCGCGCGGATATTCTGCCCTGCTGCCACTCTGCCCTTACGCTTTCAAATTCCTCCGAACGCTCCATAAACGGTCTGCCAAGCTTTCTGCCCATAGCCTTGGCAGCAGCTATCCCCTCAACCTGACGCTGTCGTATCAGCTCGCGCTCGGTTTCGGCTACATAGCTTAAAAGCTGTAAGACTATATCCGAAATCAGCGAGCCGGTGAGATCCTTGCCCTGGCGGGTGTCGAGCAGGGGCATATCCAAAACCACTATTGCGGCTGATTTTTCCTTGGTTATTATCCGCCACTGTTCCAAAATTTCATCGTAATTCCTGCCCAGACGGTCGATGCTTTTGACTACAAGAATATCGCCCGCCTTAAGCTTGCGCATAAGCCGCTTATATCCGGGACGCTCAAAGTCCTTTCCCGAAAGCTTATCCGAAATAACATTCTTCTCCAGCACTCCGAATTCCACCATGGCAAGGCGCTGGCGTTCCTCGTTCTGGTCTTTTGTAGACACCCTTATGTAAGCATATGTTTTTGACATTTTTCGATTCCTCCTTTTTATAAGCATTTTACTACAGGACAAAAAAACAGCACAATGGTTTTTCCACTGTGCCGATGTGTTTTTGTGATATTATATGCAGTCCGGAGCCGGAATTGCGCCGCTTTTTGAGCAATTCTACCGCGCTTTGACAATACTTTCGTTTTCAATGCGGTATCCGGAATAAAAATGCTCAAGGATATTTGAAAACAGCTTTTCACCTATTCCGTCAAGATACATTATCTGACGAACGTCGGTAAAGCCGCCCATAGCATCGCGGAAATCCATTATCAGCTCTGCTCTTTTGTCGCCTATGCCGCTTATTTTCATCAGCTCTTCCCTGTCGGCGGAATTAATTGCCGAAACGTCAGGCTGCTCGGAGGATATAAAGCCGTAGCTGCCGTGTCTCGATTGCATATCAAGGTATCTATCCGTGCCGACTAAAGCAGAGGCAAAGCAGGCAATAAAAATAACTGCCGCCGAAGCAATCATAAGCGCTTCAAATAACGTAATCCGCTTTGACGGATTTTCTATATGCTTTTCTCTTTCGCAAATACTGTATTCGCATGCACCCGACATCATGGATTTCACCTTTCACAACATACTATAAATATTATATCATCACGTAAAAATGCTGTCAACTGTTTTGCAATACAGCTTAGCTTACAAATCGGGAATATAACAAAATCGCCCGCCGAAAATACCGACGAGCGATGATATTATGTTAGTCCTGCAATAATGTGCGGTCGCTGGGCATTTCGTTTGAGGCTTCCGAGAATTTCTTTATAAGCTCCTCAATGGTGAGCTTGTGCTTTGCCTCGCCCGATATGTCAAACACTATCTCACCCTTGTTCATCATAATAAGGCGGTTGCCGTAGGTTATGGCATCGCGCATGTTGTGTGTTATCATAAGGGTGGTTATTCCGCCGTCGTTTACAAGCTTGTCGGTGAGCGACAGCACCTTTGAAGCTGTCTGAGGGTCCAAAGCGGCGGTATGTTCATCAAGCATTAACAGCTTAGGATTCTGCAAAGTAGCCATAAGAAGGGTTATAGCCTGACGCTGACCGCCCGAAAGAAGTCCGACCTTGGAGGTAAGTCTGTCCTCAAGACCTAAATCCAGCATGGCTAAAAGCTCCTTGTAGCGAGCGCGCTCCTTGGCTGTTATGCCGGGCATAAGAGTCATTTTCTTGCCGCGCCTGTAGGCAAGAGCGAGGTTTTCCTCTATCTGCATATCAGCGGCAGTTCCCATCATCGGGTCCTGAAAGACTCTGCCAAAGTATTTTGCACGCTTGTAGTCGGGCATTTTGGTGACGTCAACGCCGTCAATGATAATCTTGCCACTGTCAACAGGATAAACGCCGGTTATCATGTTTAAAAGCGTTGACTTTCCTGCGCCGTTTCCGCCAATGACGGTTACGAAATCGCCCTTGTTAAGCGTGAGGCTGATTCCCTGAAGCGCATTCTTTTCGTTGATGGTGCCCGGGTTGAAGGTCTTGTAAACGTTTTCAATTTTAAGCATTCTTTTCGACCTCCTTCTTTGCAAGCGGCTTGCTTAAGGAAATCTTAGACTTCCAATATGGGATAGCCAGGAATATGGCGACGAAAACAGCCGAGAACAGTTTAAGGTTGTTTGCGTTCAGACCGAGCTTTAAAACTATAGCAATAACAATATAGTAAATGATGCCGCCGATTACGGCAGACATTAGCCTTAAAACAAAGCTTGCAAACAGCTTGCCGAATATAACCTCGCCGATAATTACAGCCGCCAGACCGATAACGATTGCGCCTCTGCCCATGTTGATGTCGGCACTTCCGCTGAACTGGGCTAAAAGTCCGCCGGAAAGGGCGACTATTCCATTTGAAATTACAAGTCCTATTATCTTGGTAGAGTCGGTGTTGATGCCATTTGCGCGAGCCATAGTCTGGTTGCAGCCGGTCGCGCGGATGGATCTTCCAAGCTCGGTGCCGAAAAACCAGTAAAGCACAGCGATAATCACGCCGACGATAATAAGACATTTAAGTATGGTAAAGCCGAGCTGATCAGTCTTTGAAGAAACGATAAGGTCGAAGTTTCTCCAGCTGATGGTGGTGTTTGCACGTCCTCCCATTATGCCTAAGTTGATGGAATACAGCGCAAGCTGAGTAAGTATTCCCGAAAGAATTGCGGGGATTCCGAACTTTGTGTGCAAAAGACCGGTCGCAAGCCCTGCAAGGCATCCGGCAAGAAATGCTATTATAAGCGCAACGTAAATATTAACGCCTTTAACGGTGGTGAGAACAACCAATACCGCTCCACCCGTTCCCAATGAGCCATCAACAGTCAGGTCTGCAAAGTCGAGAATCTTATAGGTTATGTAAACGCCTATAGCCATTATTCCCCAAATCATTCCCTGGGCAATAGGTGAAGGCAGGGACTGTAAAAATTCCAGCATATCAATTGACCTTTCCGATAAATACGCAAAAAGCGGTAATTTTTATGGATTACCGCTTTTGCAGAATCATGTTTTTTGTCTTGCTTATCAGGCAATAGGCTCGTAGCCCTCGGGGATGGTAATACCAGCCGCTGCGGCTCTGTCAGCCATGTACTTCTTGGTAAGCTCTTTAGCATACTCGATTTCCATGTCTGCGGGATCCTTGCCGTTTACAAGAATTTCATAAGCCATCTCGCCAGCCTTGTAGCCGATATCATAGTAGCTGATGGAGAGAGTTGCGATTCCGCAGCCCTTGCATATGCCCTCTTCGCCGGCGATTACGGGAATCTTTGCAGGCTCAAGAACATTGTTGATAGCCTCGGTGTTGGAAGCGGCGGTGTTGTCGGTAGGAACGAATATAGCGTCGCAGGCGTCGGTAACCATCTGCTGGGTAACGGCGGTAACGTCGTTGGTGTCGACAAAGGTGTAAACCTTAACGGTCATGCCCAGAGCCTCAAACTCTTTGGTGATAACGTCTGCCTGATACTTGGAATTCTTTTCGGCAGAGCAGTAAAGAATACCGACATTCTTTGCATCGGGGACAAGCTCCTTAAGCATTGCAGCCTGTTCGGCCAAGGGAGCAAGGTCTGCGGTGCCGGTAACGTTAAAGCCGGTTTTACCTGTCCAGTCGGAGATGCCCAAAGCGGTTGCATAGTCGGTGATGGATGTTGCAACTATCGGGATATCTGCGGTTGCCTGAGAAGCGGCTGCCAAAGCGTCGGTAGCGTTTGCCATGATAAGGTCAACCTTGTCGGATACGAACTTGGAGGTGATGGTGGTGCAGTTGGTGGCTTCGCCGGAAGCGTTCTGCTCGTCGAACTTAACCTTGTCGCCAAGCTTTTCGGTAAGAGCGTCTTTAAAGCCCTTGGTAGCTTCGTCTAAAGCGGGATGCTGAACAAGCTGACAGATGCCTATTTCATAAACCTTGTCTTCATCGGCAGCAGTGTCGCCGCAGGATACCAGCGTTAGCATCATAAGCGTAGCAAGCAGTAATGATATTACTTTTTTCATGTTTTTCACCTTTCTTTGCGATATGTACATATCGCGATACGCACAATATAATATATCGCATTGTATATTTTGTATCAGCTGAAAATTTGTCCTTCTCAGAATACTAAGACATTATAACGCTTTTAATCGATAAAGTCAACCGCTTTTTAATAAAAAAGCCAAAAACAGCGGCATTTTTTCATCTTGCCCGAGTTTTTGGCATGCAATTCTGGCACCATTAAGTAAAATTTGTATAAAGATTACGTAAATAAACCGTTCGGATTTGCTGCAACCGTCCTTGAATTATTGATCAGCGATCCGGCAGTTTATGGCAGAGCGAACTTCGCCCCTGCCGATTATCAGAAAGTCTTTTAGCTCTATCGACTGCTGTGAAAGCAATGAGGCGATTTCATATGCAAGCTTTAAATCGTTCCTATCCGGCACCGGGTCGGAATTTGGCTTGGTGTGTGCGCAAACGCAGAATTTTTCGCAGATATTAAAATCACGGTCGAAAACCTTTGAAGGATTGAACGGCTCTTCATCACTGCATTTGTATCTGTAATGACTTATAACATCCATACTGTTGTTCAGAAACACAACGTCCATGTATTCGTTCACCGCGGAATATGACAAGGAATAGAAGAAATCAAAAAGAACTTTTTTGTCGGAAAGATTAACTACATCTTTCCTTCCCAAAACCGATTCATCCGACAACTTTCTTATGGATTGTATAAGAAGCCATGTATTTTCACCTACTCCCGGAACGCTTATAAAATCCTTTTTGTCTGCCTCAATCACGCCGTTTATGTTCTTAAATTTATTCAGAAGCAAGTGGGCGATATCGTTTGTATCCACCCTTGGAATTGCATAAAACAGAAGCATTTCAAGCAAGTGAAGATCGCTGCAATATGCCAGTTCCGCAGTCATATACTGATCCCTCATTCTGCTTCTGTGACCTGCGTGAAGATTTTCGGTTTTTGTTTTTTGCTTTTTCAATTTATATCTGCTTTCCTATAGATTTTTGCCGGTACCAACGACAAATTACTATTTTAGTATAAATGAACAGCTGAGATTTGTCAAGCGGTGTATGCTGCTTATTCTCAGGCAAGCGTTTATTCCCGATTTTTAAGCAGCTATTTATTGACAAATGCCGCGTTCGTGGCTATAATTAGCTTAATATATCCTTTTTAAAGAAAGGTCTTGCTGAAAATATGGAAAAGAACAACTACAAAGCCTGGCTATACCTTGCACCTGCCATACTGTTTCTTGGCTTTTTCATGGTATACCCGCTTATCGACGTTTTTATCTATTCGTTTGAAGAGGGCTACAATTCCGCTTCGCAGAGCTATTTCGGAACGGGGCTATACAACTTCGACTACATCCTGCACGACCCCTACTTTTTGCAGGCGGTAAAAAATACTCTTATCATGGTCGCCGTGACAGTGCCGGTATCTACAGGGCTTTCATTGCTGATATCTTTGGGATTAAGCTCGATAAAGCCTTTGCGCAAGCTGTTTCAGACGGTTTACTTTCTGCCGTATGTTACTAACACCCTGGCGGTCGGTCTGGTATTTATGATACTGTTTAAGAAAACCGCCTACACCGACGGTCTTGTAAACCTGATAATAAAGCTGTTCGGCGGCGAGGCTATAGATTTCATTTCAGGACCGTATCCTGCGAAAATGTTTGTTTTGTGCTTCTACATAATATGGGTAGTCATGCCGTTTAAGATACTTATTTTAACAAGCGCGCTGGCTTCCGTAAAGCAGGACTACTACAACGCCGCGAGAATTGACGGAACTCCGCGCTGGCGCATTTTCACAAAGATAACGCTGCCTATGATATCCCCGATGATATTCTACCTTGTGATAACGGGATTCATCGGTGCGTTCAAGGCATACAGCGACGCGGTAGCACTTTTCGGCACCAACCTGAACGCCGCCGGGATGAAC
>ENA-ORMR01001149-ORMR01001149.1-human-gut-metagenome-genome-assembly--contig:-NODE-1149-length-21779-cov-9.159547_pt1 | contig 21779 bp, 23 predicted proteins | sample MGYA00242107_ERZ509003 | MGnify/ENA primary metagenome ERZ509003 (study PRJEB26280, sample SAMEA2338699) | human gut metagenome | biome: human gut; feature: human-associated habitat; material: faeces... | reverse complement strand
AAGATTTTATTTCAGAAGTTAAAAATAAAAGGATTAAAACTTTAATGTTTTGATCTTTTTTTGTATTATGCTCGAAATGTTTAAAAATACGTTCCAAATGTATATATCGTAGAAATAGAATTTACATTTTGGCAATTCACGCAATTTATAAACTACTTCAGGTAATTAAAGAAAAAAGTAGTAAAAAATTCGATAAAATAGAACATGTCAACAGGAAAAACAAATGACAAATTATTCTCTTTTCACAATAAAAAATATGTCGAATTTTGAATGTTGAAATTTCTTGCAACCACATGTGATTGTAAGGTATGATGAAGATGTAGAAAGACAGGTGATTTAAGAATGATGAAGGGGAAGGTAAAGTGGTTCAATAATGAAAAAGGATTTGGATTTATTGAATACAACGAAAAAGAAGATATTTTCGTCCATTACTCTGCAATCCGAAGTGAAGGCTACAAGTCTTTAGTTGAAGGACAATATGTTGAGTTCGAATTGGTTCGTACTGATAAGGGTCTACAAGCTAAAAACGTTGTAGAAATTAAAACTGCTCTTGTCTAGCAGTTTTTTTCTCCACTAAATCCCGTAGGAATACTTGAAAACTAGAAAAAAGTGTTTGAAGAGTCGTAGAAAGTTATTCAAATTCGTAAAAATGTCGGTTATGTCATTTTTTACGCATTTGAGACAAAAAATATTTATAAAAATGATTTGATAGTAAAATAAAAACTGTCGCAACCATAAGTGTGACAGATAAGCTTATCAAATTATATAGAAAGGAGTAATGCCATGCTTAGTGGAAAAGTGAAGTGGTTTAACAACGATAAGGGCTATGGATTTATTGAGTGTGGAGACATGGATGATATTTTTGTTCACTATTCATCTATTAGAAGTGCAGGATATAAATCTTTGGTAGAAGGACAGTATGTAGAATTTGAACTTGTTCGTACCGATAAAGGATTACAGGCTAAGAATGTTGTGGAAATGAAGACTGTTTTAGTATAAGCAGTTTTTCTTTTTTTATCACATAAAATAACATATTATTTTCTAGTGTTTTGTGTTATAATGAAGGTGTAAGAGAAAGGATGGAGGATATATGAAATTTAATATTCATGGTAGTAAAGTAAAAATTACTAAACCGATCAAATCTTACATTGAAGAAAAGCTGGGAAGGTTAGATAAGTACTTCGAAAAGCCAGATGAAATCACAGCACATGTACAAGTGCGAATTTCAGGTTTAGACCAAATTGTAGAAGTAACTATTCCAGTACGTAAAATTATTTTAAGAAGAGAAGAAAGGGATAAAGATTTATATGCAGCAATTGATTTGGTGTGTGATAAGTTAGAGCGTCAAATTAGAAAAAATAAGACGAGAATGAATAAGAAACCAGTAAAACCAAATCTTGTTGATTTTAATATATCTTTTGAGGTAGATAAACAAGAACTAGCTAATAATAAAGTGGTAAAAAGAAAAAAATTAGAAATGAAACCAATGGACGAAGAAGAAGCTATCTTACAAATGGAATTGTTAGGACATGAATTCTTCGTATATAAAGATGTCAATGCAGAGAATGTATGTATTCTTTATAAACGTAAAGATGGAAATTATGGAATTATTGAAACAAATTAAGAGCATGGTTGCTCTTTTTTTATAATATATGGCCGAAAGGCTATGATTTTTCTCAAAAATTTGGTAAAATAAGTGGTGTTATATGAATAGGAAGGATGATCCGTGTGAAATTTTTTAAGAAAATTTTTGATCACGAATATAAAGAATTAGAACGTTTCAAAAAAATTGCGGATAAAGTAGATGCTTTAGAAAAAGAATATAGCGAACTATCTGATGAAACGTTAAAGGGGAAAACAGAGGAATTTAAAGAGAGATTGGCAAATGGTGAGACATTAGAAGATATTTTAGTAGAAGCTTTTGCTACAGCTCGTGAAGCAGCATATCGTGTGATTGGAGAAAAACCATACTATGTTCAAATTTTAGGTGGTTTAGCAATTCACTATGGAAATATTGCGGAAATGAAGACTGGTGAAGGAAAGACATTAACTTCTACTATGCCTGCTTATTTAAATGCACTAGCAGGAAATGGTGTACACATTATTACTGTTAATGAATATTTAGCTGGTCGTGATGCAGAATGGATGGGAAACATTTATCGTTTCTTAGGATTAACTGTTGGAGTAAACTATAGAGAGTTATCTCCTCAAGAAAAACGTGATGCATATAATTGCGATGTTATGTATTCAACAAATAACGAAGTTGGTTTTGACTACTTAAGAGATAATATGGTAGTTAATGCGAAAGATCGTGTACAACGAAAATTGAATTTTGCCATTATCGATGAGGTTGACTCTGTTTTAATTGATGAAGCGAGAACACCATTAATTATTTCTGGTGGATTTATGAAATCTGCAAATTTGTATCGTGATACTGACCGTTTTGTAAAAAAACTAAAAGAAAATGACGGTTATATTTACGATGAAAAGACAAAGGCAGTATCTTTGGATGAAAAAGGAATTATCGATGCTGAGAAAGCCTTTAAAGTGGAAAACCTATATGATTTAAAAAATACAAATTTAGTACATTTTATTAATCAAGCATTACGTGCCAATTATGCAATGAAAAATGGTTTTGATTACATTGTAAAAGATGGAAAAGTTGTTATTGTGGATCAATTTACTGGTCGTTTGATGGAAGGAAGAACTTACTCTGATGGATTACACCAGGCTATTGAAGCTAAAGAAGGCGTAGAAATTCAAGAAGAAACAAAAACTTTAGCAACAATCACATTCCAAAATCTATTCCGTATGTATCGTAAGCTATCAGGTATGACAGGTACAGCTAAAACTGAGGAAGAGGAATTCAGAGATATTTATAATATGTATGTTATTCGTATTCCAACGAATAAACCAGTTATTCGTAAAGATTATGAAGATTTAATTTTTGCAACAAAAGAAGGAAAGTATAAAGCGATTGTGAGTGAAATTAAGGAACGTCACGAACAAGGACAACCAGTATTGGTAGGTACAATTGCTGTTGAAACAAGTGAATTAATTAGTTCTATGTTGAAAAAGTTACATATTCCTCATGAGGTATTAAACGCGAAAAATAATGCTCGTGAAGCAGAGATTATCGCAAACGCTGGTCAAAGAGGTGCTGTTACAATTGCAACCAATATGGCTGGTCGTGGAACCGATATTAAGTTGGGCGAAGGTGTCAAAGAACTAGGTGGTTTATGTGTTATTGGAACAGAGCGTCATGAATCAAGACGTATTGATAACCAATTAAGAGGACGTTCAGGACGTCAAGGAGATCCAGGATTCTCTCAATTCTGTGTATCATTCGAAGATGATTTGATGGTTCGTTTTGGTACTGATAGAGCAAAAGATTTACTTGCTCGTGTTGGATTTGATGGGGACCAATCAATTCGTAATAAAATGTTATCAAATTCTATCGAAACAGCTCAAAAACGTGTTGAAGGAAACAACTTTGATATTCGTAAAACACTTTTAAAATATGATGATGTTATTAATCAACAACGTGAAATTATTTATGCAAGACGTAATGATATTTTAGATAATGAAAGTATTCATGAAGAAACATTAAATACATTTAAAAATACAATTGCTGATTTAGTAGAAGATCATTTAATAGATGAGAAACATTTATCTGAAAAAGATATTGATGAAATTCTAGAAACAGTAAATGAGAACTTCTTGAAAAATGATATGAATAAAGAAGCAATCGAAAATATGGATACAGAAGAAATTATTTCTTATATTTATGCACGTGTTGTAGCAGAGTATGAAGAAAAGATGAATCAAATTCCAGAAGAAGTTAGAAATGAATTTGAAAAAGCAATTACACTAAGAGTGATTGATACACACTGGATGGATCATATTAATACTATGTCACATTTAAGAGAAGGAATTTATTTACGTAGTTATGCACAAGTAGATCCACTACAAGCATATACAAAAGAAGGATACCAATTGTTTGATGAAATGACATATACAATTGATAGAGAAACAACGATTTACTTACTACGTGCTGAAATTCGTCAGAATATTGAACGTAAGCAAGTAGCTAAAGGAGAAGCTGTTGAAGATTCTACAAAAGAAAAGAAGAAAACTCCAAAAAGAACAAAGAAAATTGGTAGAAATGATCCATGTCCTTGTGGATCGGGCAAGAAATATAAGCAGTGTTGTGGTAAATAAACTCGCAAACCCGCATAAAATAAGGGAAAACGCGAGTTTTTTCTTTGCTAAAAAATTGCGAAAATTCATTAAAATTTGAGTTTAGATACCTTTTAGATACCTTTTCACAGGTGTTTTTAAATTCCTAAAAATATGTTATAATCATTATTGAATTAAACTAAAGAGGTGAAATACAATGGGATTAAGATTTAGAAGAAGTGTTAAAATTTGCAAAGGTGTTAGATTAAATTTTAATAAAAATTCATGGGGAATGAGCGTTGGTGGAAGAGGATATGGATATTCTTTTAACTCAAAAGGTAGACAAACAAAACATATAGGAATACCTGGAACTGGCTTGTCCTATGTAACTTCTTCATCTCCTAAAAGTTATAGCAAGCCTAGAACAAAATCTCAACCAACTATTGTTCAAACAACTATTAGACTACATATGGATGATGATGGAAACATGACCTATTTTTATCCGAATGGCACTGAAATAACTGATCAAAGTTTAATTAACAAAATTAAAAGAACTGATGAGTTTAAAGCTGAAAAAGATAGAATGCAAAGAGAACATAATCAAGAAATGTTAAATAAAGTTATAGAACATAATAAAACTAATAATGATTTAATTAATATTAATAAATTATGTCCTGAAAAAATTTTTAACGAACAAGATTATATTGATGAATTGAACAATTTAAAGGCTGAAGAATATCATAAGAAAGAATTTGATATGCCTATGCCAACAGAAGACAGTGTAAAAGCTGATTTATTAAAAATTGCAATAAAGGAAATAAAAAGTATAGCTGTATGGTCTTTAAAGAAAAAAAGAGAAGAATATGTAAACAGTAAATATGATGAGATATATAAAATCAGATATGATTATTGGAAAAAACAAAAAGAAGAATTTGAAGAAAATGAGAAAAAGTTAGAAATAGAAAATAATATAAAGTTTAAAGAAGAATATGAAAATACAAAAAAATATTTAAAAAACATTATTGCTGGCGATAGTGATTACGTATGTAATGATATTGATTTATGGTTTTCAGAATTAGAAATGCCATTTGAGTGTAATATTAGTTATGATTATAGAAAAAATGAAAATCTATTACTAATTGACCTGGATTTACCAGAAATAGAAGATTTCCCAAACCAGAAAGCAGTTCAATTAGCTAATGGTAATATGAAATTGAAAGATAAAACTCAAGCAGAATTATATAGTGATTATAAGAATTATGTTTTTGGATTAGCGCTTTTTGTAGTTGGAAATATTTTTAATATTAGTCCTAAGATTCATAAAATAACCATTTCCTCTTATACTCAAAGAAGAGATAGAAAAGGCCAAATAAATGATGATTATGTTTATTCAATAAAATTTGATAGAGATAAATTAAGTGAAATGAATTTAATTAAAGGTGATTCATTTAATATATGTATGAATTTTGAAAATCGTTGTAATGTAAATGCTAATAATTCTTTAAAAGCAATAGAACCATATGATGATTAAAAAGGAGTGATTATATGTCTCTTTTTGGCAAAATATCTGAATCTCTTAATGCGATTGTTAAGAATAGTTATCAAAGTGATGATAATTTTAATCAAGAAGAATATGATAAATATAATAACGAACGTATAAAAGAATTTAAAGATAGATATGATTTAACATCTGTAGCTGGTATAAGATCAATACCTGTTGAAGAAGCAAAAAGATATTCTGATGGTGGAAGAAGCGTTGTATATATGCCAGAGCAAATATTAAGTAGACAAGCAACTGAATATAAGAATAATCAACAATATGATTTGGCAATTGAATGCTTAAGAAAGGTTAATGAATTATATCCTTTATCTTTTTATCAGTATACGAGAGATAATTACGAAAGACTGGTTGATTTTTTGATTTTGGCTGGAAGATTTGATGAAGCTAGAATAGAACATAATAATATTGATAAACTTCATGGTACTAGATTGGATGAGCTTCATAATTTACAAGATTTTTGTGCAAAAATGGGAGATGAAACAAAAGAGGATTATCAAAAAAGAATAATAGATCCATATATAGAAGAGTCAAAGGTTCGAGAGCAATATTATTGGTTGCTTGAAAATTTACCTAATATTGCCCCAAAATCGTTTGGTGGATATAGAAGAATGAAAAATATGAAATCAGATACTTACAAAAAAATAGTTGATGAGGTAAAGAAAAAGGGATATGAAATAGATTTATTAACATTTTGGACTTGATTTTAGAAACAGTTTTAAATATAAAAAAGATCATTTTTTGCAAATCTTACAAAAAAATGCGAAAAACTATTAAAAAAGTATTTTAGATACCTTTTTAGATAACTTCTGAGAGAATTTTTTGAAATTTTGTTGAAAATCTTACAAAATAGTTACATTAATTACAACTTATTCGCAAGTTATTGCTAGAAAATAGTATCACTCAGTCCATGTGGCTCTGGTAAGAAATATAAACAATGTTGTGGAAAAAATGTATAAAATAATGGTTTACGTAGGTTTACAAAATCAAAAAAATAAAAAAGTTAGCATTCATTTGCTAATTTTTTTGTTACTATATTAATAATAATTCAATTGTTTTACTAAATTATTTATAAAAAATTGAAAATAATAGAAGAAATAAATTAGAGAGAAGTTGCCTTGGGAGTAAAGGAACTTTAAATATATAAATGTATATCTATTCTCGTTTGAGAGCTTAGCTTTCATCCCTTCTGGACAAGTTAATTATGAATAATATAATTATGAATAATATAAAAATTATTTTTTGGGAAAATAATATGTATAATTTTCACAATCATTCCCTTCTCTATCGGTGTTCATAAATGTTACATGTTCTATGTGTGCTTGGCGTTCAGCCTCTTCTAGTAGATTTGATGCAAGTTCACTATCCATGGCAATGATTTCTTGAATTTTAAAATAAATTTCTGGAAAGGGATGTGTGTTAATAGTTTTTTCTTTTGATGATTCAATCTTAATTACGATGTCATCAAAAATTTCATTGCATTTCAATGCAATTCTTTTTTTAGTTATCTTGATTGAAGTAATTACAATAGTAATTTATTTCATCATAACCTATTCCCATATCTAAAAGAGTTTGTTCTATTGCTGTCATTAGTTCCATATCATTTTTTGTTTTCTGACTTTTTAATTTTAAACTAGCGTATTTTGTTAGTCTTATTTTCTTTAACCATTCTGTTTTCTCGGCTTTATTCATTGTCCCCACTTCTTTCTGTAGTCGTTATTATAAAGAAAAGAAGTTAAAAAGCAATCATTATAATACAAATGCATCATTATTCTTTCTTTTTCTAGGCCAAAAATTAATAAGATATTATCATTAATTTGTTAATATTTCATCATATCTATTTACTTATTAATTTAATAAATGATAGAATAATATAGTAAGAAAACATGGAAATGTTTTCAAATACAATAGAAAGTACAGGTGTATGATATGAACGAAAATAAAAAATTGTTAGCCGTTTTAGGTGTAGTTGTCGTTGTTGTGTTAGCAATCGTTGTATCAAGTGTTGTAGGTTCACAAGCACAAGAAAAGACAATTGATGAAATTGATAAGTTGATGGACACAAAAGAGGGAGAACTTATTTATTTAGGTAGACCAACTTGTTCTTATTGTCAACAATTTACGCCAATTTTAGAAGATGCAAGTGATAAATATGAATTTGGATATTATTATTTAAATACTGATGAATTATCAAATACTAATTTAACAAAGGTATTAGATATGTTAGAAATTGATCCTGATTCATTTGGAACTCCAACTCTTGCGATTGTGAAAGATGGTAAAAAAGTGGCAGTACAACCAGGTTATACGGATGCAGAAGGGTTATTTAAGTTTTTACAGTCAAATGGAATTATTGCTGAAGATGCTGTATATGAAGCTGATGATGCTAACTTGAATAAAATCGATTATTCACAATATCAAGATATTATTAATGGAGATGAAAAACAAATCGTTGTATTTGCTCAAACAGGATGTTCACATTGTGAAGAAGCAAGACCAGTATTAAATGACATTGCAAAAGAATATAATATTACGATTAATTATTTAAATATTACTGATTTATCAACGGAAGATCAAACAAGTATGACAAAATCACTCGATATATTAGAAAATGGATTTGGGACTCCATTAACAATTGTTGTACAAAATAAAAAAGTACTTGCTTCCCTTGAAGGATTTGAAAGTGAAGAAGCAATGTTGAATTTCTTTAAAGAAAATGGCTTTATTGAGGAGTAGTGATACTTATGTCTATTGTTTCTGAAAGAGCGAAAGAGTTTAAAAGAAGATACCCAGCTACGATTGCTTGGCGAATAGATGCTCATGCGAAAGTAATTGAAAATCATTTAAACCCTGGAGAAGAAGTACAATATATTTTTGTGGGACAAAAAAATGATAATCCATTAGATGTGATTACTTCTTGTGTGATTGCTTTAACAAATAAAAGAATTTTAATTGGACAAAAACGTTTAATTTTTGGATATTTCTTTACAGCAATTACACCAGATATGTTTAATGATTTAAAGGTAAAAGCAGGTATTATATGGGGACGTATCTATATCGATACCGTTAAAGAATATATTCCTCTTTCGAATATTCAAAAAGACGCACTTGATGAAATTGAAACAAATATTACAGAATATATGATGGAAGAAAAAAAGAAATATGGGGCATTAAATAACCGCGCAATTTAAAAAAAGAGAAAATAATCTCTTTTTTTTTTCACGAATTTAAGCTATACTATTATTAGAATAAAAGAGGGCGAAATTATGATTTTAAGAAAACCATATGCATTATTAATTAAATACTTTAAGGTAATTCACTTATTTGTATGTTTTATTATTGGATATTTAATTTATAAAACGAGTGATGTATTAGACTTTTTTAATACTTATACAAGCTCTGTAGAAAGTGTTGTAGGACAATCGACGATTAAAAGTTTATTGGGCGGTGTATCGATTGCTCTACCTCTTTTAATTGTTATTATTGCAATTGCGATTATTTATTTAATGCGTTATAAGAAAAAACCGGTGTTGTTTTATATTATTACAATCATATCTTATTTATTTACAACAGGAGTTTTTTATTATGCGAATGGTATTTTAAACAGTATGTATATACAAGTAGTAGATATTCGTATCGCTTTACTTGTAAGAGATTTGATTACAGCTGTTATGATTCTAGAATGGTTTACATTAATTATCTTTGCTGTACGTGCAACGGGATTTGATATTAAAAAGTTTAATTTTGGTCAAGATTTAGAAGATTTGAATATTGATGCAAAAGACCGTGAAGAATTTGAAATTAATATTGAAATTGATACAGATAAATTAAAACGTGGTTGGAATCGTCAACTTCGCCATGGAAGATATATATATAAAGAAAATACATTTTTAATTAATGTGGTATTAGGAATCATAGTAGTCGGTGGGCTTGGATATGGAATTTACCAATTTGCCTTTAAAAATAAAGCTCTTTCTGAAAATACTTCTTTTTTCGCAAATGGTTTTACAATGCAAATAACTGGAAGCTATATTACAGATAAAGCTGGAAATGGAACTGTTATTGATAAAAATAATGCTTATGTATTGCTGACAATGAATGTGACGAATGGGTATTCTACGGAAAGAAAGTTCGATACAGCAAGACCGGTATTAGTTGTTGGTGGAAAGAAATACTATAGTGATTATGAAAATGCTGAGTTGTTAGAAGAATTTGGAGAAGCTTATTATGGGGAAACATTAGATACAAAGCCACATGATTATTTATTTATTTACGAAATTCCAAAAAAAGAAACGTTAAAGAGTATGCAATTCCAATATATTGATGAGGGAACAGAAGTAGGAGAGTATGATATTACAAGAATTGCTTTAAATCCAATTGATTTGACGGGGAATAAACAAGAAAAGGCAGTTAAATTGGGAAAAACAATTGAATTTGAAGATTCAATATTGCAAGGTAGTACTTTGAAAATTAATCAAATTCAAATTGCTGATAAATTCCAATTAAAATATAACTTCTGTATCAGTGATAATGAATGTATTCCTTCTACAGAGTATTTAACACCTACTGTTGATGAATATGAAAAATACATTTTAAAAGTGAACGGAACATTTAAATTAGGAAAAGACGCGAAGATAGAAAGTCTATCTTTAGCAAAATTACTAGAGAGATATGGGAAATTAGTTTATACCATTGATGGAAAAGAAAAAGAAACAAATATTGCTTTAAAAGAAGTAAGACCAAAGCGTGTTTCTTTAAAAGATGAGGGATATGTTGAAGTGTTAAGTGAAGTGAAAGATGCTTCTAAAATTGATTTAAAATTATCAGTTTATGACACAACATATACTTATCATTTGAAATAAGGAGGGGAATTATGAAACAACGAATATTATTTTTAACTTGTATGATATTATTATTAGTAATTCCAACTCAGGTAAAAGGTGCTGATTCTTGTAGCACACCAATGGCATCTCGTTATCAAAGAATTGCATCTAATGTAAATGTAACGACATCCTATCAAGAGAGTAATGGTGATGTTTCTTTTCAAGTAATTATTACAAATTTAACACCTGAAATTACGATATATGATATTAGCCATGATAGATACTTTCACTATGGAGATAATGCAGCAAATCCGAGTGAAGTAATTGTCGATGGTTTTGAAGCAGATAAATCTTATCGCTTTGTAGCATATGCGACAAATCAAGATAATTGTGATTATGGGGAGTTGTATACTTATTATGCGAATACTCCAGCTTATAATCAATACTATAATGATTCAGTGTGTCAGGATGTAAGAGAATATAAATTGTGTCAAAAGTGGTTAAAAACAGGATTATCTCATGATGAATTTGTGAAACAAGTAAATGAATACAAGGAATCAATAAAAGAAGATCAAGTAACCACAATTAATCCAACAAAAACTCCAGGATTTAATTTAGCACAATTTTTGATTGATTATTACTATGTTCTTTTGATTATCATTATCTTATTTGTTATAGGAATGATTTACTGGAATGAAAAGCATGATACTTTTGGATTTTAATATGTGAAAAAGAACAACAATTGACGAAAGGCTATTGTTGTTTTTGACATTTTTGTGTATAATGGATATAGTTCATAATAGTAGGGGTGATACTAAGTGAAGAGAAAAATGATGTACGTTTTTGCTACTTTCATTTTATGCTTATTTGCAAGCCCATTGATGGCTAAAGCATGGTCTGGTTCTGGAGGTGGAGGAAGTGTTAACCTCCAAAATTGTTATTCGGGGTGGTGTTTTGACTTCCGATATACATCAGAGTCAGCTAATAACGTAGCGGGTGCAGAAGGATTACGATTGACTGTTGTTGATAAAAATGGAAATAAGGTTCAAGGGACAAGAAGTTATGATTATTTTAGGCCTGGAACTTATAATATGGTAATGAATAGTAGCTGGACTGGTGGACAAGTATATTTTAATCAAAATAAAGCAAACAAAGGAAACAAGGGTGCTGTTCATGCGAATGGTGTATATTTCGTAAAAGGAAAATATAATAATGCTGGACAATGGGCTGGTATGCCGACAATTATTAGTGAAACGGCACAGTCATTTAATACGCAAGTGTTAAACTTTATTAAAAATTATGCTAACTCTAATCCTAATGGATTTATGAATATGTTAAAAAATGATTTACAGTATGATTCAAGCAAAGATACGGGTGCTGGAGATAGATATATTCAATTTGAACCAATTATGGCAATAACCAAAAGCAATCCTTCAGCCGTATATGTCGGAACTGCTACTGAAATTATGACTTTGCTTAGAAATAATATTGGACGCCGCCCAAATTTAAGTGCATATGGATTGGCATGGGGAATTTTAGCAGATGCAACAGTAGGTATTCATCTTTCAAATGCTAGTGGTATGGATAAACATAATTTTACTTATCCATATATTGCACCAGGTAAGTTTGAAGCAATTGCTGTAAACCCTCCAATAGGTAGACAGCCACAAGTGGATCCATTTGATGAGTTCTTCTCAAATAGTGGTCAAAACGCTTACGGACATGGAGTTTTATGGCTAACAGAATTATTCCCATGTGATTGGAATAATCCGGATCACTTTAAAGATACAAATGGTGATGGAAAACCAGATAGTGGTCCAGGTGGTATTAACTGTTGTGTTTCTCCAAGTATTACAGGCAGTCACTCAAAAGAAGAAATTGAATTTGCTTATCCAATATGTGGAAGTTGTGATGTAGATACACAACCACCAAGTGCAAACACTCCAAGTTGTGGAACGGATGGCAATAGTAAAAACCATACATTTACCGATACTGTTTCATGGAGATGTATGTACTTAGATAAAGATAGAACACAAATGTATAAAGTTTCAACAATTAATAATTATTGTACTATATATTGTAAAGAATCAACAAGTTTATTATTACCAGGAAGTTATCAAGGATTTGTTATGACAGGTAGTTCATTCATATGGCCAAATAGCAGTAAATATAAATTGACAGTTAGTGGTACACGTGAATGTAAAGTAAAGATTGATTATCAAAACTGGTATGATGATTATAAAGATGCATCTGCTAGTACAAAAACAAATTTGGAAAATCAAATTAAAAGTTGTACAAGCGATAATGTGTTGAATAATAGACAATTTGCTTATGATTTAGAACCAACAATTAGTTTGAGTGGTTATAAAGGTTATCGTAATGGAAAAGACGAAGATGATTCTACGGTTGGTAGTGCAGAACTAGTTGCAAAGAAGGACCCTACAGAACTTACAAATTACAAAGTTTCATATAGTGGTAATGTTCCAGGATTCTCTACATCTGCTGCTGGTATTCAAGCTTATGCAGAAGGAATTTGGGATTATAAATCATACACTGCTACAACTGATAATCAATATGTATTACCAAATGACTTATATAGCTATACAAGCAAAAAGACAGGTATTATTTCATACCGTAAACCAAATAGTGATAAGATAAATAACTATACAAATCGTGGTTATGGAAGTTTAGCGGTAGATGATTCAACAATTCCAAAAGGACAAAATGAGAAAAAAGGAAATACTGTAACATTAACTTATAAAAAGATTAGTGCAAACAATGACAATACACACTTTGACAAATATGCAAAAGACTATACATGCCAATATAATGTAAAACGTGGAGAGAGCGTTGTTTGTGATTATCAAAATCCAGAACAATTTAAAGACTTGGATGGAGATGGAGAACCAGATAGTGGACCAAATGGTGAAAACTGTTGTAACCATTTCTTAGTTCAATTTGAAGGTGACGAAGAAAAAATTAAAGAGTTAAAAGAAAAATATCCAATTTGTGCGAATACAACGCCAAAATGTGATTATAGGAATCCATCACAATATACTGGCGCTCCATATGGAACAGAACCAGGAAAAGGACCAAACGGTGAAAATTGTTGTGAGGATTTAAGAGATAATTATATAAGTTATGGACTTACTTATCAACAATTTAAACAATTAGAACAAAAATATCAATGTGATGGAAATAATCGTGCTTGTACACCAATTCCAACAGTAAATGATAAGTCATGTTGTTCTGATCCAAAATATCAAGATTATCCAGTATGTAAAATGGAGGGTGGAATTAACGTTATTTATCGTGAAATTTCATTATCTCATCCATTCTTAAGTGAAGATGGAAAGAAGAGAACTCCTGGAGATAACTGGAATTCAAAAAACGATTATTTAGTAAGTAAATATATTACTAATAATCGTGATACCCAAGAAGATGACATTTATACAGAAAAACCAATGTATATCTTCGAATTAGACAGCAATACAATCTCTACAATTAGAAGTTATAATAGAGGACATAAGTTTGACGATTTTGAGTTAAATTGTAAAGATGGCAGAGAATGTCAAAGCAGATTTATTGAAAAATACTTGACAGATACAGGTAGTACGTGTACGACAAACAGAGGACATGATGTGAGTCGTTGTAATAAAGATTAGGCGGTGATTTAGTTGAAGGAGTCATTTTGGGGAGCATTTGTTGTAGGTCTGGGAATTACGACGATTGTATTAATGTTTTATTTCCAGACTTTAACAAATACAGATGAACATAATTACACGTTGTTAAAAGAAACAACGGAAGCAGCGATGACAGATGCTTTTGATATCGCAACTTATAATACGACTGGAAACATTCGTATTGATCGTGAAAAGTTCGTGGAAAGTTTCTTACGACGCTTCGCACAAAGTGCAAGTTTAGCGAACGAATACCGCATTGAAATCTACGATGTCAACGAGTATCCACCAAAGGTTAGTATACGTATTAAGAGTCGAAAGACACAAGCACTTGCCATATTGCTTGGCGGACAAGATACATTTAATTTTGAAATCGTGAATAAATTAGATGCTATTTTGGAAACTCCATATTAATAGAAAGGGATGAATAGAAATGGGGAATATTCAAGTAACATTACAAAGATTGTTGAAAAACAAAAATACGGTAACAATTATTGGTGTTATCGTAATTATGGCACTTCTTTACTTTGGATATAAAGCACAAATCGATTCTAAAGTAAATCCAGTGCAAGTACCAGTTGCAAGAGAAACAATTCAACCTAAGACATTAATTAAGTCTGATATGATTGATTATGTTGATGTTGCACCAGTAGTATTAGGAGAAAATGTACTACAATACGATACAGATATTATTGGAAAATATACAAACTATAATACTGTAGTACCACAAGGAAGTATGTTCTATGAAGAAACAGTTGTTTCTAAAGATGAACTTCCAGATAGTTCATTTGTTAAAGTTAAAAAAGGAGAAGTTGTTTATAACTTCCCAGTAGATATGGATTCTACTTATGGAAACTCAATCTTCCCTGGAAACAAGATTGATATTTACATGAAAGCTGAAGCTGAAAATGGACAAATTATGGTAGGAAAATTAATTGAGAACATCGAAGTATTAGATGTAAAAGATAGTAGTGGACAACATGTATTTGAAAATAGTGAAGAACAACGTACTCCAGCATTTTTGATTTTTGGGGTAAAAGACGATATTAATATTTTACTTAGAAAAGCAAGTTATATGTATTCTTTCTCTGTAGAATTATTCCCAGTACCACATGGTGGAAAAGTTGATAATTCTGGATCTACAGAAGTTAGTACACAATACTTAAAAGACTTTATTAATGCGAATACAGTGTCTATTCCTGAAGAACAGACACAAGAAACAGCAAGTCCTAGTACTTCTGCCTCTCCAACTACAAGTCCATCAGGAAATGGAAATCGTTAATTCATGAATGATGTAGTTTTTGATCAGATAGACTTTGGAGAGTTAAAAAAGTATTTAGATGACCCAGATGTAACCGATATTTCATATAGTAATGGTGGACAACTGTGGTTAAAAACGCTGTCTAAAGGTATTTATCGTGTAGAAGAGCCAAATATCAATAATGCATTTATGGAAAAGTTGGCTTTTCAATGTTCCAATGTAATGGGAAAGACATTTAATATGGCTTCTCCCTTCTTGGATGCCGAAAGTGCCGAATTACGTTTGAACTTTGTACATGATTCTATCGCAAGAAATGGAATTGCAGTTGTTTTACGTAAGACACCTGCCAAAGTTCGATTAGAAAAAGATAAAATTATTGCTGACAAATATGTCACTCTAGATATTCACGACTTTTTATTAAAATGTGTTGAAGGACATTGTAATATTGTCGTTTCTGGAGAAACTGGTAGTGGTAAAACCGAGCTTGTAAAATATTTAGCTGCACACACTGCCGAAAATGAAAAAATTATTACGATTGAGGATACACTCGAACTACATTTGGATCGTATTTTCCCTCATCGTGATATTGTTGCAATGAAAACAAATAATATTGCATCTTATAGTGATGTGTTGGTAACGTGTATGAGACAGAATCCAAAGTGGATTTTGTTATCCGAAATTCGTAGTGCCGAAGCAGTTATGGCTGCTCGTAACTCAATTTCATCAGGACACTACATTTTATCAACAATCCACTCAAGTAATGCTGCTTCTATTCCAAGCCGTATGTATAGCTTATTGGAAACGAATCAGGATATTGAGCAATTCTTGAAATCTATTTATCGATATATTCAAATAGGAGTATATATTAGAGGTTTTCAAGATAAAACAACTAAAAAGTTTGTACGTGAAATTGCTGAAGTTGCAGAGTTCTATGTAAATGATGAAAATGAGGCTGTTTGTAACTTAATCTATAAAAAGACTATGGAAGGACGTACAATTCGTCATAATCCAAGTAAATATTTACTAGATTATCTAGAGGGACAAGGCGTTATACTTCCAAAAGATATGATTAAAGTGGAAGAGAATGATCAAGAAGCTGAAGCTGCACCAACACAAGTAGAATCAACTCCATATCAAACAGAAACAACACCAGTTCAACCTCAACCACAAACTCAAACAACAGCTATGAATCAAGTAACTGGGACAATAAATCCACAAATGCAACAACCATCGTCTGTATTTATGAATCAACAAGTTCAAACACCTGTGCAACCAGTAAATAATCAAAATACATCAGATGTAGAATCTTTATTTTAAAGGAGGTAAGGAGATATGACATTTTTGATTTTTGCGTTAGTAGCATTTATTATTATATTTATAATTGCTTATCGTAAGAATTCGGGACAAAACGTATACAAATATATTTCTCAACAAGCAACGTCCATTTATGACAAGTATGCACCTTACTCTTTTAAAGTAGTAAGGGCAAAAGTAAAAGAATTAGGCCAAGAATATACACCTAGACAATATGTTTTACAAGCATCTGTATTTGCAGTTGGAGCATTCGTTATTACATATATGTATTTCTATAATGTTTTAGTTGCACTTATGTATGCTATATTATCAATTTTTGTTATTCCATATTTAACATATTTAAGATGTAATCGTGTATATAGTGAATTTATCTTTGAACAAATTCAAGTATATACGACGAATACAATTATGGAATTTAATACAACCCAGTCATTTGTAAAATCACTAGAAGGTGTTTATGAATCTGGAGTATTGGAAAACCCAGTTAAAGACGATGTAAAAATGATGATTGATCTTGCTTATGAAAATGGTACGATCGAGGAGTCAATTAGTTATTTTAATAATAAGTACGATTATTATATTGTAAAAAATATGCATCAATTATTTACACAAATTACCAATGAAGGTTCTAAAAACTCTTCTGGGGCATTGGAAAATATGTCATTAGATATCGATATGTTAGTTGAAAATGTATATCGTGACCGTATTGATCGTGCGACATTCCATAAAAAATTCTTGCAATTTGGCTTTATGCTTTACTTTATGGTAATGTTAGTACAATTATTACTAGGTAATGAAACTTATATTAACATGTTAAATCTATGGTATATTCAAGTAATATTACATGCAATTGTAATTATGAATACCGCTTTCTTACTAAACGGTGAAAAATATTATAATGAGAATGTAGGTGCTGAATAATGGGAATACCAATGAGTGTAATGTTTATTATTATTAGTGTGATTGTATTGTTCATTTTACATTTAAATCACACAATTGATGCAAAAAAATTCGTACAAGATACAGAACCATATTTAAGATTCTTAATGGAGGATGATTATGAATTCTTATTAAGAGTTCGTTATGGGGATGACATTGATGTCAATAAATTATTTTCAAAGAGAGTTCAAACTGCTATTATTACAGTTGGAATCTTATTCTTATTATTTATTTCAAATTTAAATTTCTTAAATATTATGATTATAGTAATTATTGCATTTGCTATGTTTAAATTACCATATATCAATTTAAAAAGATTTTATCAAGCTAATTTGTATCAAATTAACTTAATGCTTCCATACTATTTAAAGAGCTTAGAGATTTTGGTACAACATTATACTGTACCAGTTGCTTTAGCTCGTAGTATTGATACGGCACCAGATATTTTTAAATCAGGATTAAGAGATTTAGTTGAAAAAGTAAATTCTGGTGATTCTTCTGTCGATCCATATATGGATTTTGCAAAAGAATACCCTGTACGTGATTCTATGCGTATGATGAGACTTTTATATCGTTTAGGATTAGGTAGTCAAGAAAATAAACAAGAACAGTTAATGATGTTTTCTAAGACTGTATCTCAATTACAAAACAAAGCTCGTGAACAAAAGTATAAAGATCGTCTAGAAAAGATGGAAAAAAAGACGATGATGATGCTTTGCTGTACTGGTGGAGGAATTATTTTCTTGCTATTATTATCAATGACCCAAATGATGGGAATTTAAAAATGTAAAGTGTCTTGAATAACAAATAGATTCGTTGTATAATGTACATAGTAACATAAGGTAAGGTGGTGAGAATATGAAGGAAGCTTCAGGAGAAGCAAATATCACAGTATTAACAATCTTGTTAATCGGAATCGTTGCTTTAGTTGCAACACCATTAATTACGAACATCATGAACTCAACAAAACTTAGAACTTGTTGTACAAATGCTGGAGGTAAATGGGAAAATAACGACTGTCAACCACAGGCAGGTTACGACCATGACACTTTTGAGCAATGTAAAAAAGATAACCCAGATGCAAAATAATAGAATTTAAAGTGGGAGGTGTGACTTATGAAACAAAGTGCCGGGGGCATTTATATGTTTAATTTTATTATTCTATTTATAATTATCGTATTTGCATTCCTAGCAGGAATCATAAGTTACAACCGCGCTTTTAAAGTAAACAGTAGAATAATTAATGCAATTGAACGTCATGAGGGATATAATCGATATGCGATTGAAGAAATTAATGGAATTTTACAATCTCTAGGGTATAATGCAGCTGAGACAATCAGCTGCCCTGAGAGATCTGGTTATGAATTAAAAACAGATGGAAGCGCTAGTACAAATATGTTTGATTATTGTGTATATAGAAAACAAGAAGCAGATACTGCTTATTCTACATATTTAGTAACAACATATATTTATATGAATGTTCCACTTGTTAATAACTTATTTAAAGTTCCAGTTTCTTCAAAAACAAATCGTGTTTATATTTTCTCAACGGAGAATAAGTAGGTGTAAGTATGAGAGAAGCGATAGGAAATACATTTTTATTTAATGTGATTATTGTTTTTATTGTCATATTTATCATTATTTTTGCGGGTTCTTCTAGTTACTCAAAAGCTGCGAAAGTAAAAAATACAATTATTGATATTTTAGTTCAAAACGCTGATGAAATTGGTCCTGATAGTACACGATTACCAAGTACAGTCACTGCAAAAATTAATGCTGAGTTGAAAAATATTGGATATCGTGTAAATCCAAATAAGACACAAACTTGTCGTTTGAGAGTAGATAGTGAAGGTACTGATACAAATGGTGCTTCTTCATCAGAAGCAAAACGTACTGCACAGCTTCTTACTCCAACAAGCGATTATCGTTATTGTGTATGGAGAATTCCATCAGAACGTGGATATTACTTTAAAGTAACATCATATATGTATTTTGAATTTCCTCTAGTTTCAGTTATTGAATATCCAATTGAAGGGGAAAGTCGAGTTATTTATGATGAAGTAGAACACGAATATTAGATAATGCTTGCTAATGCATGAAAAGATATAATAAAACATCTGTTTTATTGTCTTTTTTCATTCATATAGTAAAACCTTTGGGAGGTGTATTATGAACGTTATTGTAGCTAATAAATATCAATCTATGTTACAATCCTTAAACATTGATATTATTAAAACAATGTATGGAGAGTTTGACGTGGATGAAATTATTAAGACATTTAAAAATTTCTTTTTTCAACGTATGATTTTAGATATAACTGCTATCAAAGATTATAAAGATATTTCCAAGTTACAAAAGCTATCTGTAGAATTGGATATGAGTAGAGTAATTCTATTTTTTGATGATACTGCTGATACTTCTATTCCTAATTTTTATTCTATGTTAGTTGCTATGGGAATATATAACTTTACTAAAAGTTTAGATGGAATTCAATATTTATTAAATACACCAAACACATATAAAGATGTCGCTCATTATTTAGTAATTAATCCACAGACTCAAGCTATGATGCAGGCTTCAAATAACCCTGCTATGAGTCAGTCGGGAGCTATGGCACAGCCAATTGTTACAAAGCAGACGAAAATACTTGGTGTAAAAAATATTACGAAAAATACAGGTGCAACCACTTTAATTTATATGATGTTAAGACAATTAGAAAAAAATTATAAAGTAGCTGCTATTGAAGTAGGAAGAAGAGAGTTTAGCTTTTTCCGTTATAAAAATATGTATAGTGTCGATAAAGGAGAATTAGATGATAAAATATCTAGATTATCCGATCACGATGTATTATTAGTCGATGTAAATGATGATAAAAAGGCGTTAGAAAAATGTACAGATGTCATTTATCTGATTGAACCATCTATTATTAAATTAAATCGTTTGACAATGGTTGATCCAAAGATTATTTTAAAATTAAAAAATAAAAAAGTTGTTTTAAATCAAAGCTTATTAAGTAGTAATGATGTGGCAGAATTTGAATATGAATCAAAATTAAATGTATTCTTTAATCTTCCGCCATTAGATGAACGTGAAAATGATTTGCCAGCGTTAAATGATTTGTTGACAAAATTAGGTTTTACTTTACAGTCTGATGAAAAGAATGTAGAGAGAAGAAATAAGATTCTAGGTATTTTCTAGTAATTAAATTGACAAAATTGGAAATATTAGTTATACTTATTTTGAATGAGGGAGGTAAATTATGTTTATATTAGCAGGTTGTGAAATTGGTGGTGTAGAAATCCCAGCAATGATTACTAATATTATTAGTTATATTGTTACAGGTATTAAAATCGGTGTTCCAGTTTTATTAGTTATTTTCGGAATGATGGACTTAGGAAAAGCCGTTATGAGTAGTAAAGAAGATGAAATTAAGAAAGCTCAAACTACTTTCCTTAAAAGATTAATGGTAGCTGCATTTGTATTCTTTGTTATTACAATTGTACAATTCTTAGTAGGAATTCTAGATAATGCTGGTAAAAAAGATGGACAATCAACTGGTGCAGTAACATGTTTGAAGGAGATTTTTTAAGTAATTACTAGAGTAATTACTTTTCTTTTATATGTTAATACTTAGTTCAACATGTGCTATTGGTGGAGTATCTATTCCCGATTATATATTAAATACAATCTCTTATGTGATTGATTTTATTAAAATTGGAATCCCATTATTGCTCATTATCTTTGGTATGCTTGATTTAGCAAAAGGTGTTGTTGCAAAAAAAGACGAAGATATGAAAAAATATCAGCGATTATTTTTAAAGAAACTTATTGCTGGTGCTATGGTATTTTTTGTTGTGGGCATTACCATCTTTTTATTAAAATTATTAGATTCTGCTGAAACCAACGGTCGTAGAACCAATGATTATGAAGCGTTAAAATGTATTCAAGAAATTATTAAAGAGCATTAATCGATACTAGTACCTGTCAAGTACACACTAAATAAAAATATTTGTTTTATGAATATT
>ENA-ORMR01001147-ORMR01001147.1-human-gut-metagenome-genome-assembly--contig:-NODE-1147-length-21805-cov-8.902161_pt1 | contig 21805 bp, 24 predicted proteins | sample MGYA00242107_ERZ509003 | MGnify/ENA primary metagenome ERZ509003 (study PRJEB26280, sample SAMEA2338699) | human gut metagenome | biome: human gut; feature: human-associated habitat; material: faeces... | reverse complement strand
ATAAAGATGTTAAATTGTAAGTCAAAAATAACTTACAAAATATATTATACGAGGAGTATGTATTATGAAAACAAAAAAAGTAATCATTGCTTTGATTATTCTGATTGTAGTGTTAGCTGCATTCGCTTTTGGGTGGTTCTTTGCCACTAGACAAAATCAAAAAGAACAAGCAAATATTGGAATGATTCAATTAAAATGTGAAGATCAAACATATCAGTCAGTTGTTGGAGGTAAATATGATTTACGAAATGAAGATGAAACGATTGCATCTGCCAAAGTCGGAGTAGATGGGATAGTGAAATTTTACGAAGTACCTGTAGGTAAATATAAGCTTGTTAGTACATCGATTCCAGAAGGATATGAATTACCTTATCCAGAAACAGAAATTGAAATCAAAAAAGGACAAAAAATAACAGTTACAAAAACTTATAAAAGAATTGTCCCAAGACTTGTCCTAACAGTGGAGGACGAAGATGGCAATCCGTTAGAAAATGCTAAAATTGAACTATACGATGAAGAAGAGTATATTTTAGATACAGGATATACGAATGGAGATGGAATTTACGCGTTTAATTTTGAAACAACAGGAACGTATTATATGCAACAATTAGAAGCAAAAGAGGGCTATGTAATTGACGATACACTTTATCGTATAAGATTAGACGATGATGAAAACTTTACATTCTATACAACAATTGTCAATAAAGAAGATACTGGAGAGGAGTCATTATCTGCATGAAATATTTCTTAGTATTTAAAATGGACCCAGTCACTACAACGATATTTCATAGTGCTGCTAATAAAGAAGAATTTGAAATATTAGGTGAGAGACAAAATGTCTTCTTGGTGTCTCAAAAAGATGAAAAAGGAAAGCTTACTGATAAAGAAATCTCTTATATTTTGGGAATAGCAAGGTTTCAAAAAATAAAAGGTATTGTAGATATTAGTCACGAAGTAGATTTTTTAAGAAATTATAAAGGAACAGAACAAGAAAAAATGCATCAATTTTCTTGGATGATGAGAAATAGATTTACACGTGCACTCGTTAATAAAATGACAGGAAGTGAATCATGAAACGAAAAAAAAAGTTAATCATCGAACCAGATGATACAGAAGAAATAGAAGAAGTCATCCCAGATGATATTATTGTCAATTATTATTCTGAATTACAAAAGAAGCCAGATGATCCCTATCATTATCCTATTTCACAAAAGGAAGCTTTTGCAATTGCAAATCGCGATGAAAATTTAAAAACTGATTTTTGGAAAAGAAAAAAAGATAACATTACATATTTGTTTTTTGAAAAGGCTAGAGTACGTCCAGTAGAATTATTAAATCAAGTTTTCTGGCATGTTGAAATATTGTCGGGAGAAATTTCTGGTATGAAAATTACAGACCAATATGATGAGTGTTGGGATGGTGTTTTCTCTAAAAATGATTTAAAATTATTACAATGCTATATTGATGTGTACACAGGGGAGTATTACTATTTAGAAGAAGAAAAACAGAAAAAAAGATGGTTTTCTTGGTTTAGAAAGAAGAAAAATAAATGAATCAATATATAAAAATAGAAGATTTTGAACAAGAATTGCATCAACGCAATTTTCAAAAAGTTTATGAAATCATTATATTAAAAACTTATGATTTAATTTTTGAACTGATAAAAGAAAAAAAGATAGATATTCCAATCAATCTGAAAGATACTAGCTGTGATAACATATTTCACATATCACGTATTTTAACAGAAAATAGTATTTCATTTGAATACTTAATTGCACTATTAGATGAACTTCAAAATTGGGATACAGATCCACTTGATCCTTCTTTGCCTGATATCGAAACACCAAAGATAGAACAATATATCCGTTTTTACAATTACAGTATCAATGAATATCAAAACTATCTAAAACTAAAAAAAGAATTACAAGGAAAAGATTTTGAACAAGAAAAACAGAAAAAAATAGATACTTTAATTAGTACTTTTAAGAGTATGATGGACTATAAAAAGAAAGCATATAGTGAGACATGGAATTTTCGTGAATGGGTTCATGAAATAGATTGTCATTACCATGTTTATCACGAACTATTAAAAGACGCATTATCTCTTTCTTATGAAGGTGTGATTGATGTTGATATAATCAATTATGGATATGATACAATCAATGCAGATGAAATAGAAATTTTAAAATATTTAGATGATTTAAATCATATATTAAATGAAAAAGATGATAATTATGAAAATCATGCTTATGATTATATTGATATTGTGTTAAAAGAGGGACAAACATATTCTGATATATTACATGATAAAGAAAAACAATTAATAGCTATTATGAAAGAAATGTTAGATGATATCCATGTTGCATATGAAAAAGACGAATTTTATTACATATGTAACTTGATTTCAGAACATTATCCTTATTATGAACAGAATTTGATTAGTTTAAGAGCGAGTCTTTCAAATCCAGAATATACTATGATTTATAAAATAGATCAATTAGAGTCTACTTATCAATATTTTAAAAAAGATTATAAAAATAGAGAAGAAAATATGAGGAAATATCAAAAAGAAATGAAAGATTTCGAAATGCTAAAAAATAAGTTTGATATGTTATAAAAATATACGTTGACCAATGAAATAAAATAAGTTATACTATAAATATATTAAATGTCTGTGTGAAGGAGTACGTGATTTGTTTTAATAAAGAGACTATGTGGTTGGTGGAAACATAGATAAAAGAATCATGGAAGACATCATACGTTAAGAACATACGTGTCCTCGCGTTAAGAGATGAGAGTATAGACTAGTCTATGAATTAAGGTGGCACCGCGGGGTAACTCGTCCTTAAGTCATGGGCTTTTTTATGTTTAGAAAGGTGGATATTTGTGCAGATACAAGAAGCGATTGAAAAGAGAAGAAGTATTAGACATTATTTGGATACAAGTTTACGAGAAGAAGATATTGCGCGTATTTTAAAAGCTGGTACGCTTGCTCCTTCTGCTCATAATAAACAACCATGGTTTATTCATGTAGTAGAAAATCAAACACTAAAAAATAAAATTGCCGATATTTTAATGCAGAAAGAGGATGCGAGTATTCAAAATACAGCTCGTATTATAAAAGAAGCCCCTGTTTTGTTTGTCGTGTTTGAAGAGAAAACAGACTTGAGTGTGAAGATGCAACAACAGTCAATTGGGGCTTTTATGGAAAATATGTGTTTAGAAGCAACAGAATTAGGAATTGGCAGTTTATGGATTGGACATATTTTAGAAATAGAAAAAGAAATCAAACAATTATTCCATGAAAAGAGAAAAGTGGCCTGTGCTCTGGCGCTTGGCTATACAGAGGCTAATCCAAGCCCAAGACCTCGAAAAAGTTTAAAAGATATGATTCAAATTCACGATGAAGAGGAGGAAGTAGAATGATACAGAAACCAAAAGGAACCTATGATGTATATGGTACATATGGAGAAAAGATTCAGTATTTAGAAAAGTTATTAAATGCTTTAATGGAAAAATATCACTATGAATTTGTCCGTACTCCTATTTTTGAAGCAAGTTCATTATTCCATAGAGGGGTAGGAGAAACAACAGATATTGTAAGTAAAGAAACATATGATTTTAAAGATCGTGGAGATCGCGATATGACATTACGTCCAGAGGGGACTGCAGGTGTTGTTCGTTCATTTATCGAAAATAAAATGTATACACGTGCAAGTATGCCTGTCAAAGCATGGTATTATGGGCCAATGTTTCGCTATGAAAGACCACAAGCAGGACGTTTTCGTGAATTTTATCAATTTGGTGTTGAAGTATTCGGAAGTACAAGTCCAATGCTAGATGCTGAAGTGATCAGTATTCCTGTTACATTATTCCGTTTATTAGGACTAAAAGGAGTAAAAGTAAAGATTAATAGTCTAGGTGATAAAGAATCTAGAACAGCTTATCGTGAAGCACTTTTGAGACATTTTAAGCCATATTTGAATGAATTATGTCATGATTGTCAAGAACGATACGAGAAAAATCCGCTTCGTATTTTAGATTGTAAAGTAGACCGTGAACTAGAATGCATGAAGAATGCTCCAAAATTAAGCGATTACTTATCAGAACAATCAAAACAACACTTTGAAGCTTTAAAACAATATTTAGATGCTTTAAATATTGATTATATAGTCGATGAGCATTTAGTAAGAGGATTAGATTATTATACGGAAACAGTATTTGAAGTAGAAGCTGACATTAAAGATTTTGGAAGTAACAATGTACTTTGTGCTGGAGGAAGATATAATCACTTAGTAGAAAATTTAGATGGTCCGGAAACGCCAGGAGTTGGATTCGCACTTGGATACGAAAGAATTTTAAATGCGATGGAAGCAGAAGGAATCGAATTAGAGAATGAAAATCAAGTGGATGTATATATCATTCCAATGAGTGAAGAAACTAGAACAGAGGCTTTCTGCTTAACACAAACACTACGTATGAATGGATTTGTTGCAGAAACGGATTATTTAAACCGTACTTTGAAAGGAAATTTTAAACAAGCAGATCGTCTTGGTGCGAAATTTGTTGTATTATTAGGTGAAGACGAACAAAAAGAACATATTTATACAATCAAAAACAATCAGACAAAAGAAGAATATAAAATCGATCAAGATTATATTGTCATGTTCTTAGATGAGAAATTAGAGGAAATCGAAGTAGGAAACAGTGAACATACATGCCAACATGGTCATGAATGTCATTGTCATGAAGGAGGTTGTCAACATCATGAGTAGAATTACCATCAAAGAATTAGAAAATCATATTGGAGAAACAGTAGAAGTACAAGGCTTTATCGCTAATATAAGAGACTTACAATACGTTCAATTTGTCATTTTAAGAGATGGAACAGGAACAATCCAAATGACGATTGAAAAAAGTGAAGAAAAAAATAAAGATTTTGTAGAATTAATTAGCAATACGACTTTAGAAAGTACAATCAAAGCGAAAGTACTTGTTTCTAAAAATGAAAAAGTAAAATTACGTGGAATGGAATTAATTCCAGAAACAATTGAAATCACAAGTAAATCTTTACCAGAACTACCAATCGATATCAAAGATAAAGAGAAAACATTACGTGAAACGAGATTAGATTATCGTTTCTTAGATTTACGTCGTGAAGATAATCACTTATTATTTCAAGCAGAAACAATTTTTGAACATGCAGCAAGAGAATTTTTCTTGAACAATCATTTTATGGAGATTCACAGTCCTAAGATTAGTGCCAAAGCAGCAGAAAGTGGAGCAGAAGTATTCCATTTAGATTATTTTGGACAAGAAGCATGTCTATCACAATCACCACAGTTTTATAAACAAATGGCCATGGCCAGTGGGTTTGATCAAGTATTTGAAATTGGACCAGCTTTTCGTGCAGAAAATTCACACACTTCCTATCATGCAACTGAAATTAATATGTTGGATGTAGAAGCAAGTTGGTTATCTGATGAAAATGAAGTGATGGATATTGAAGAAAATTTACTAAAATATATGTTTACGAAACTAAAAGAAACTTATGGAAAAGAAATTGAGGAAACATTCCATGTGACATTAAGTGATGTTAATGTGAAATTCCCTCGTATTACTTTCCAAGAAGCAAAACGTATTTTAAAAGAAGAAATGAACTTCGTAGGGGAAAGAACAGATGATTTTGAACGCCACGAAGAAGAATTACTATGTCAATATGCAAAAGAAAAATATGGCAGTGACTTTATCTTTGTAACGAAGTTCCCATTTGCTGCCCGTCCTTTCTATCACATGTTAGATGAAAATGGTCTTACAAAGAGTTATGACTTATTATTTAAAGGTGTAGAAATTACAACAGGAGCAATTCGTGAACATCGTGTCGATGTATTAACTAAACAAATTATCGAAAAAGAAATCGATCCAAAATCATTAGAATTCTATTTAGAATTTTTCAAATATGGATGCCCTCCACATGGTGGATTTGCCATTGGAATTGCCCGTATGATGATGGAAATCTTTGAAATCGATAACATTCGTGAAGCAACCTTCATTTACCGTGGACCAACGAGGTTAAATCCATAATGAATACGATTGTTGAAATAGATGGAAAAACATATGACTTTACGCCATATCACGAAGCTGAAGATATCCAAAATTATTATGGATTTATCGGACCAGATGGGAGCTTTTATCGTGTTCGTAGTAAATATGCGGAAGATATTGATGGACCACATGACAGTTGGGCACGAGAATATATGAGATATCACCACTTAGCCAACGATTTTGAAGGATTAACTTCTTCTAGAACATTAGTAAAACAATATGGATTTATTTTATGTACCTATGCGACGAGATATGATGAACAAGTAGATATCTTTATTATTCCAGAAAGCGATGGTATTTTTACGATTGATCGCTTGCGAAATGCTCCAATTACGGAAGCACAATATCATACCGCACAAATTGTTGCGACAGATATCCATAATTATAAAAGATAAAAAGAGAAAATTTTTTCTCTTTTTTTGTTTACTTTGTGTTATAATTCTATCAATAAGAGGTGATTATGTGATAAAAACGAAAAAACAAGGACTATTAATTGTTCTATCTGGTCCTAGTGGTTGTGGGAAAAATACAGTATGTAATGAATTAAAAGAACAGAATTCTAATGTCTGGGAATCTATTTCAATGACAAGTCGTGCCATTCGTCCTAATGAAGTAGATCAAGAGGATTATTACTTTGTTTCAAAAGAACAATTTGAACAGTATATTCAAGAAGGGAAAATGTTAGAACATGCATCTTTTGCCGGTAATTATTATGGAACACCGAAAGAAGCAGTTCAAAAACAATTAGACAAAGGAAAAGATGTTATTTTAGTAATTGAAATACAAGGAGCGTTACAGATTAAAGAAAAAGTTCCACAAGCTTTATTTGTCTTTTTATTGCCACCTAGTATGAGTGAACTACGTAGACGTTTAGAAAAAAGAAAAACAGAAAGTAAAGAGAAAATGATGGAACGTTTTCAAATTGCCTATCAAGAAATTAACGAATTACCAAAATACAATTATGTTATCATTAATGATGATTATCACATCGCTGCCAATAAACTAAATGCTATTATCACCGCTGAAAAGTGTCGTGTCGATCGTATTGAAGAAGTGTATTTAAATACCGAGGAAGAAAAAATCCACGAAACATTAGTACAAAAAGATTTGGAAAATACACCAATCGATATTATCCAAGAAACTCCTAAAAAATAACAACAACAAAATAGAAATTATATGGTATAATAGGGATAGTTTTGGTGGGTGAGAGACATGTTTAAGAAGACAAAAAACAATTCAGAACGTGACGATTCAATTGCAACATTACAAAATTATGCAACACTCGTTAGTCACAAAAACCATAAAAATCGTCTTTTTATTATCAAAGATATGATGAAATGTAAAAAGTTATACGGTTGTAGTTATGAAGAGTATTATTATAATCGTTTTGATACATTAACAGAAGAAGAGAGAAATACATATATCACAGAAGAAAAGAATCGTTTATTACAACTCGCATGGAATGAGCATGCAGATCCTACATTTTGGGAAAGAAAAACAACATTATACCAACAATTTAAAAATGATTTAAAAAGAGATTACTTATTCTTAACAGGAGATAATTTAAAAGAATTTACGAAATTTTCTAAGAAAAATCCTGTATTTATTGCGAAAACAGATGTGAGAAATGAACCACATCAAATTAGAAGAGTTGTTTTAAATGAACACATGAAACCAGAAAAAGTGTATGAAAGTCTACTAGAGAAAAACTTAAATTTATTAGAAACAGAATTAACGCAAAATACTAAATTAAAAGAACTCTATCCTAAGAGTTTAAATACGATTCAATTTATTACTGTCAAAAATAAAGGAAAAGTCCATATTACGAATGCAGTCATTAAAATAGGGAATGGAAGTATTGTCAATAATTTATATTATGGAGGAATGGTTGCTAAAATTGACTTAAAAACAGGAATTGTAACAACTCCAGGATTAGATTATCGTGACCATCATTATGAGAAACATCCATCTACAAAAACAAAAATCATTGATTTTGAAATTCCTGATTTTGGCAAATTAAAACAATACGTATTGAATTTAGCACTGAAAATAAAAAATACGAACTATATTGCTTGGGATATTGCAATTACAGAGGAAGGACCAGTATTAATGGATGCCTCTATTCATCCTACTTGGTATCAATTTCCGGAGTTTATGGAACAGAAAAAAGGCAAATTACCACAAATGGAATTATTACTTGGTCATAAGTTAGAAATCACAGGAAAAAGATCATCATGATCTTTTTTTGTTTGAAAAAATCTGTTTTATGCATGAAAAAGAAAATAATGCATAAAATGAATGCGAAAATGTTAATTCAAACCATTTGAGATATCTTTCAAACAATATCGATTTGACAAATAATTTATATGTGATAAGATATTAAGGCTTTTCCACCAAAGAAAGGGGTTAAAATTATGGAAGAAGGGTTAATATTGAATAATAAACAATTAAATAATAGAAAAAGAAGATTACAAGAATTATTAGAATTAAACTACATCTATCCAATTCATGATCGTCGTTTAATTCATTTTTTATCATTATTAGATCAACAGAGAAATAATGAACAAGAAGAGCAAGAAGTATATCAACAATATCATCAATTAAAGAATTTGATGAAGAAGTATGCATTAACAGGAAATCAAACAATTTGTGAAGGACTTATGTTAAAATCACGCTTTGCTAGTGAAAATAATTTAACATTGGCAGAATTAGAAAAATTATTTCAACACGAGATGCATGTTTCTATCGATGAATTTATGGAACAATATATGACACGTTCTGATGATCAATACGAACGTTGGGGGATGACAAATGTTCCTTTCAATGAAGAAATTATGAAACGTTACAATTTAAAAAATGAACTAGAAGTACGTGATACATATTACTTTACAAAGCGTCATGAAGTATACCATCCAACAATCATTTCCTTTATTACTTATTTAGAAAATAGTAATGTGAAAAAGCATGCACATGAAGATTATCAAATCATTCAAAAAATCAGTCAGGAATATCATATAAAACCAACACCACAATTTGATGAGATTGATTTCTTAAGTCGTCATGTAGGTTTTAAAGATCGTAATGAATTAAATGCTTATTTTATGGCTGAAACAGATATTTCTATCGATCGTTTTATGAAAGAATATGTGGAAACGGGACAATTAGATCATGTAAGTGTTTGGGGAATGGTGCAAAATAAAAATAGACAAGTTGAAAATACTTATAAATTTATTCCAACTGGAAACCAAAAAAATATTTTAAATACACAGACACCATTGATTGATTTTGTAGAACAAATGAGAAATAAAACAGAAGAAATTAAACCTCATGTTGCAAAAATACAAGATTTTGATATTACTTCATATCCAGAGAATATTACAAAACACTTTGTCAATATTCCAACATTTGAACGTCATGTCAATGAATTATTAGAATTACAGTCATATGGTTTTAGTTATGATGAAATGAAATTATATATTTATCAGAAGTTTTTAGCAAATGATGCTTTATTATTGCAAGTAGATAATTACTTAGAATTAGCGCAAAAAGATGCATGGGCATTAATATTCTTATATCAATGGCAACAACAACATCTATTAGAACAACAGGAAACAAATTCTGAAAAAGTGACTTCATATCAGAAAGAAAATGAGAAAAGAAAGAGTTTATACTTGCATAATTAAGGAATATTTCGTATAATATATATGTACTTATTACTTGGAAGAAAGAGTCTCCGACTTTTGTCTAGGGATAAGCGTATGATTTAGAAAGGAGAAAAGAAAATGGCATTAACAAAAGAAAAGAAAGCAGAAATCGTTAGTAAATTTGCACAAAGTGAAAAAGATACTGGTTCTGCTGAAGTTCAAATTGCAATTTTAACAGAAGAAATCAAGGATTTAACTGAACATTTCAAGGTACATCCACATGATTATCACTCTAAAAGAGGACTTCTAAAAAAAGTTGGACAAAGACGTAGTTTATTAAATTATTTATTTAAAAACGATGTTACACGTTACCGTAAAATTGTAAAAGAACTAGGACTTAGAAAATAATGATAACAGTAGGCACTATTTTTTAGTGTCTTTTTATTGCAATGGAGGATTTATGAAGAGAGTATTTGAAAAAGAATTTTATGGAAAGAAAATTGTTGTAGAAAGTGGAGAACTTGCTAAACAAGCAAATGGAGCCGTATTAGTACGTTTTAATGATACAGCAATCCTAACAGCTGCTGTTATGAGTAAGAATGCATCTACAGCTGACTTTTTCCCATTAACTGTTTTATATCAAGAAAAATTATATTCTGTAGGAAAAATTCCTGGAGGATTTATTAAAAGAGAGGGAAGACCTACTGAGAATGCGACATTGACAGCTCGTTTAATTGACCGTCCAATTAGACCGTTATTCGATGAAGGGTTCCGTAATGAAGTACAAGTTGTGAATACAGTATTAAGTGTTGATCAAGATGCTTCTCCAGAAATGAGTGCATTGCTTGGCTCTTCTCTAGCACTATTAATTAGTGATATTCCATTTACAACACCTGTAGCTGGTGTCGTAGTTGGTAGAATCGATGGAGAATTTGTGATTAATCCAACTCCAGAAGAGTTAGAACACAGTGACATTCATTTAACTGTAGCTGGAACAAAAGATGCAATTAATATGGTTGAATCAGGCAGTAAAGAAGTTAGTGAAGAAGCAATGGTAGATGCTATGATGTTTGGACATGAAGCAATCAAAGAATTAATTGCATTTGAAGAAGAAATTGTCAAAGAAATTGGTAAAGAAAAAATTGAAGTAGAGTTGAAGACTGTTGATGCTGATTTAGAAAAAGAAGTTAATGAATATGCTTATGAAGATATGGAAAAAGCAATTCAAGTGGTTGAGAAATTAGCACGTGCTGAAGCAGTAGATGCAGTGAAAGAAAAAACAATTGCTCATTTTGAAGAAATTAATCAAGATAACGAAGAATTAGAAAGTCTTCTAAAAGATGTTTCTAGTATCCTAGATCACATGGAAGCGATGGAAGTAAGAAGATTAATCATCGAAGATAAAGTACGTCCAGATGGCCGTAAAATCGATGAGATTAGACCTCTATCTGCAAGTATTGATCTACTTGCTAGAACACATGGATCAGCTTTATTTACACGTGGTCAAACACAAGCTCTTGCAGTTACTACATTAGGTGCTTTAGGAGAACATCAAATTTTAGATGGACTAGAATTAGAAGACGAAAAAAGATTTATGTTACACTATAACTTCCCACAATTTAGTGTTGGAGAAACAGGTAGATATGGTTCTCCTGGTAGACGTGAAATTGGACATGGGGCACTTGGTGAAAGAGCTCTATCACAAGTAATTCCATCAGAAGAAGAATTCCCATATACAATTCGTGTTGTATCAGAAATCTTAGAAAGTAATGGTTCTTCTAGTCAAGCAAGTATTTGTGCAGGATGTTTATCACTTATGGCAGCCGGAGTACCTATTAAAGCTCCTGTTGCAGGAATTGCCATGGGATTAATTACAGATAAAGATGAGAAAAATTATACTATTTTAACAGATATTCAAGGATTAGAAGATCATATGGGAGATATGGACTTCAAAGTGGCTGGAACAAGAAATGGTATCTGTGCACTTCAGATGGATATTAAAATTAAAGGAGTTACCAAAGAAATCTTATCAGAAGCTTTAGCGCAAGCAAAAAAAGCAAGAATGCAAATACTAGATTTAATGGAATCAGTGATTCCTGAACCTAGAAAAGAAGTTAGTAAATATGCTCCTAAGATTTGTGATTTCTATATCTTACCAGAACAAATTAAAGATGTCATTGGTCGTGGCGGAGATGTCATTACAAAAATTATTCAAGATGCAAGTCATGTTGTTAGTGTAAATGATAGAAATGCAGTAAAAATTGATTTAGAAGATGATGGACATGTTCTAATTTATCACTATGATCAAGAAATTATTGATAAAGCCAAAGAAATGATTTTAAATATTACAAGAGTTCCAGAAGAAGATAAAATTTATACTGCGAAAGTAGTAAAAATAGAAGATTTTGGATGCTTTGTAGAATTATGGCCTGGTTGTGAAGGTATGGTTCACGTATCAAAATTAGATAGAAAACATATCGATAAAGCAGGAGACATCGTAAAAGTCGGAGATGAGATTATGGTAAAATATATCGGTAAAGATAAAAAAGGAAGACATAATTTCTCTCGTAGAGATGCTATGAAAGAACTATCTAAAGAAGAAAAAAAAGACAAGAAAAAAGAAGAAAAGAGTGAAGAATAATATCTTCGCTATTTTTGTATATGAAATTGATATTAAAACAACAAGAGTCTATAAATAATACTAGTTATTTCTCTTGATTTCAGTTATAATAAAATAGGTGACGTTTATGATGTACTTACTTTATGGAAAAGAAGAACTTTTAATTCAAAGAAAAATAGAACAAATCAAAAAAGAAAACCAACTACAAGATTTAGATATCAACGAATATCAAATGGATACTGTTTCATTAAAAGAAGCCATTGATGATGCTGAAACGATTTCTTTTTTTCACGATAAAAAAGCAGTCATATTAAATCAGTGTACTTTTTTAACGACTGCAACTAAAAAAGGTACATTGGAACAACCGATTGAACTATTAGAAGAATATATTAAGCATCCGAATCCGAGTACGATTTTTATTTGTGTTATGGCAAGTGAGAAATTGGATGAACGTAAAAAAATTGTCAAAGCTCTAAAAAAAGAAGCAACTGTTGTAGAATGTAATCAAGTTTCTAATATGAATCAATTTATTCAAGAATTATTTAAAAATTATCGTATCTCAAAAGAAGATATCAATTTATTTCAAAAGAGAGTTGGTAATCATTTAGAATTATTAGAACAAGAGGCAGAGAAATTAAAAATAGCAGCCATTGAAGATAAAATGATTACGACAGAATTAATTGATGACTTAACAGTTCAAACAATTGATTTAGATATTTTCTCATTAATTGAAGCGATTGTGAATAAACAAAAAGAAAAGGCAATGACGATGTTAGATGAGATGATTAAAAGAGGAGAAGAGCCAATTATGATTTTAATTATGCTTGCTAACCAATTCCGTATTATTTATCAAGCGAAAGAATTATATCAAAAAGGATATACAGAGAAGAATATTGCCAGTATGTTAAATATCCATCCATTTCGTATTAAAAAGGCTCTAGAGAAGGGAAGAATGTTTCCGAGTGATATTCTACTTACTTATTTAAAACAATTGGCAGAATTAGATTATCAAATAAAAAATGGAGAGATGAATAAAAGATTAGGATTAGAGTTATTTCTTTTAGGATTATAATAAATGAGAGATTTCACTATTACCACAACAGAAGATATCAGAAAAGAGGGTTTTTCCTTCTTTTTTTAGTATTACTTGAAAGGTATCCATACTACTTTCATGTACTGTATCAGTCATTTTACCTTCTTTTGGAGCATTTAAATGATGTAGTTTATTTTGTTTCCAAGTAATTGTTAATTCTTTTGTTCTTTTCTTCATATGAATTTCATTTTGCTTATTTTGGCATTTAAAGCTTGCCTTAGCACCATTCCAAGTAGCAAAGATCTCTTGTTCATTTTTTATCCTAAGAACGCAAATAAGGCCATAAAAAGACAAAATAGGAAAAGGTATATGGGCATAAGAACAGAAGATAGTACAATCTTGATGTTTTTTCGCATGATGAGACTCTAACCATAAATACTCTTTTGGGAAACTACTGCCATAATCTTTCTCAATATAACATGTCCCACCATCCATATCTAACTTTTTCCCATCAACCACCAGTGTCCCGGACACATGGCTAGAAAGTGAGATAATTCCATGATTACACTGCATATACTTAAAATAAGAGAAAGGTCCCATAATCGTAGGAGCATAAGTACTTGTTTTTAATAAAGTAGGGGAAGATAACTTTAAATTACCCTTATAATGATGTTGAATTGTCTTTAAATTTAAACATATCTGATCTTCTTTAAAAAAATTATCCCCTAATTGAATAAAAGAACGGTCAGGAAAAGATACAGAAGAAATAGGAAATTCTACTGTATCAGTTGTTTTAACATCACTATCTAATACTTGAATATATCCTGTTTTCTCATCTGTAAAAGCAATACTCGGTATCCAAGCAAACATTCTCTTCTGATCTTGTGTTACCACTTTAAAATACCATCCTTCAAAGTATGGTTGTAAATCAAATGAACCTTGGAAATATTTCTGTTCCATGTCAATCACCATCATTAGTATGAACCAAAAGAAAAAGAATAAAACCTTCCTTTTATTCTTTTTCTATTAAAAAATCTAATAATGCATCTGGTTCTTTTCTACAATGAATAATATCAGAGATTAAAGATACAACTGGCATTTCAATCTGATTTTGTTGCATCACTTGATTCATTCCATAAATAGTTGTTAAACCTTCGATTGTATGGCTATCCATATATTGTTTTATCTCTTCTTGATTTCCAATTCCTACCATTCTTCCAAACGAGTAATTTCTACTTTTTTCACTCGTACAAGTAAGTAATAAATCTCCAAATCCTGCAAAGGAAAGAATTGTTTTCTTATCTCCTCCTAGAGAATGAATCATACTTTTAATATCATGCAATGATTCAGTAATTAACATAGCTTTTGTAGAGATAGGATATCCCATTCCATCTAACATACCACTAGCAATCGCAATGACATTTTTAATTGCTCCACAAATCTCTACCCCTAGCACATCTTCTGTTTTTCTTAATTTTAATCTTTTTCCTGCCAAAGCCGATTCTACAACATCCATCGTATGATAAGAATGAGAAGCGAGAGATAGACCAACAGGAACGTGACTTGATAAGTCAATGGCAAAACTTGGTCCAGATATAACAGCAATCTGATCTTGTTTTACAAATTCTTTGATTTTATCACGAATAAATAAGCCATCTTCTGAGATTCCTTTAGAGGCAATTAAAATGATTTGCTGCTGATAATATGTTTTAAATTCTTTTAAAATACTATCGATATATTCGGTTGGAATTGCAATGACGACGATATCTTTTCCGACAATTGCTTCTTCCATGTTTAATGTAAAGTGAATCTCATTGGGAATTGTTACTCCTGGTAAGACTCTTTTATTTTCACGATTTGTCGTTAATTCTTCATATTCATTTTCTAACTTCGTCCACATAGTTATGTCACTTGTATTTTCTAAAAAAGATAGAGCAAGTGCTAAACCATATGCACCAGTACCTAATATTCCTACTTTCATAATACCTCCTAATTCTTTTTCTGTTTTAATTTCCATATTTTTTCATCGACTTCTTTTAACATTTTCTCATATTTTGAACTATTCTTTGGATGATAATATTTTTTATTTTTAATTTTATCAGGTAAATATTGTTGAATCACATAGGCATTTGGATAATCATGTGGGTATTTATAATCTGGTGAATTGGTTTTAATATGATTTGGAACATTTCCTGTATCACCAGAACGGATATCTTTTAAAGCTTCATCAAGGGCTAGATGTCCTGTATTAGACTTTGGTGAAAGTGCTAACTCGATGACTACATTTCCTAATGGAATTCTCGCTTCTGGTAGACCAACTAGTTCAGCAGCTTCTATCGCAGCCATTACTTTAGGTCCCATACTAGGATTGGCAAGACCAATATCTTCATAAGCAATGACACTCATTCTACGATAAATACTATCTAAGTCTTCAGCTTCGATTAAACGCGCTAAATAATGAAGGGCAGCATCGACATCACTTCCACGAATTGACTTTTGAAAAGCACTTAATACATCATAATGTCCGTCGTCATTCTTATCGTGAAAAAAGACTGGTTTATTATGAATTGTCTTTAGCACTTCTTTTGTAATATGAAAATCACTTGTTGAATAATAAGCGACTTCTAATAGATTGTAGGCGTATCTTAAATCTCCACCAGACATTCTAGCAATCAATTCATATACTTCTTCATCCACATTGATTTGTGGCAATACATCTTTTTCTTTTACTCTCTTTAAAGCATATATAATATCTTCCTCATTTAATTCATGTAATTCAAAAATTTGACAGCGCGAACGAATCGCTGGATTAATTTTATGGTATGGATTGGAAGTTGTCATACCAATTAAAGTAATTAAGCCATTTTCTAAATAGGGGAGTAGTAAATCTTGTTTATCTTTATTGAGACGATGTATCTCGTCCATAATTACAACCATTCCACCATACATCTTTGCTTCTTCAATTACTACATCGAAGTCTTTTTTATTGTTAATCGTCGCATTTAACATACGATAACGTAGCCCTAATTCATGTACTAAGGCACAGGCAATGGTTGTTTTACCAATCCCTGGCTTTCCATACAAAATCATCGAAAACAACCGTTTATTATTTACCAAATTAGATAAAATTTTATTTTTTCCAACTAAGTGTTGTTGACCGACAATTTCTGAAATTGATTCAGGTCTCATCTTAATTGCTAAAGGTTCATTCATACATGATCACCACAATACATATTGTAACAAATTTCGTAGTATTACAAAAGATAAAAACTGTAAAAAAACAAGAAAGAAACAATCTCCGACACAATATGTTTACGTTTCTTCTTTAGCTATCTTTTAATTTGTGATAAAATAAATATGGTGAAGCATATGAATTCATTTATGGAATGTATTTTAGAATTTATCAATTATTTACAAATAGATAAGAAATATAGTAGTAATACCATTACTTCTTATGAATCAGACTTAAATGATTATCAAAAATTTATGACTGAATTTCTAAAGAAAGATATTTATCACATCGAAAAGAAAGATATTAAACTATATTTAAAGTATTTAAAAGATCAAAATAAAAGTCCAAAGAGTATCTCTCGTAGAATTTCATGTATTCGTGGCTTTTATAAGTTTTTATTGATTGAAAAGATTATTGCCAATAATCCGATGTCGACAATTGAATTACCGAAAACAAAAAAATCACTTCCTAAAGTATTATCGATAGAAGAAGTGGATAAACTATTAGATATACCGTTAACAGACGCTTTTAGTTATCGCAATAAGGCGATGTTAGAGTTAATGTATGCAACTGGACTACGTGTCAGCGAATTAGTTTCTCTTCATATTCACGATATCGATTTAACAAGTGAAACAGTCAGAACCATTGGAAAAGGTTCAAAAGAGAGAATTATTCCTATTGGAGAAGTAGCTGTTCACTATTTAAAACTATATTTAAGTATCTATCGTCAAGAATTATTAAAAAAAGAGTATACTGATATTTTATTTTTAAACAATCATGGAAAACAAATGACAAGACAAGGATTCTTTAAAATACTTAAGAAAATTGCCAAAGAAAAAGATATTAAAACTTCTTTTTCTCCCCATACACTAAGACATTCATTTGCCACTCACTTATTAGAAAACGGGGCTGATTTACGTAGTATTCAAGAATTATTAGGACATTCTTCTATTAGTACTACCGGAATTTATACGCATGTTTCAAGTGAAGAATTAAAAGAAAACTATAAACATCACCCACATGGAGAATAGGAGGTAACCGTGATAACAATCAACCAGCATTCAGATATTGGTTATTTAGTCTCATTAAATGGTACTGTGTTACCACTTCGACCAATTCAAGTAGATAAAGACATTCAAAAAAATGGAGTAAAATATCGTAAAGGAGAAATCCTATACATCCATGATCAAATTATTCGCTATTATATTTTAAGAGGATTTATCAAAGATAGTGAATATTTATTACAAGAGACGCCATTTCGATTATTTTGCGGTCTCAGTAATGTAGGAATTACCGTGATGATTCGAGCAATGCATCAATTTCAAGTATTTATGACTGATCGTGTAACAAAGAGAGAATATCAATCTATTTCAATGATACAAACCGAATTAAAAGAACCAATAAAAAATATTGCTAGACCTTATTTTAATGGGATTGATTATGAAATAGAAACCTTTCCTGATTTAAAAACAGCAATTCATGTCATCAATACTAGATATAAAGAAGAAAAAGGAGGAAAAACGAAAAAAAATGGAATATAAAAGAATTTTTTTAGTCGTAATGGACTCAGTTGGTATGGGAAGAGCAAAAGATGCAGCCAATTACGAAGACGAAGGTGCGAATACATTAGGACACATTTTAGAACAAACCAAAATAGAATTACCAAATCTAAAGCAATTAGGATTATACAATTTGTTGTATGATCAAGATGAACCATGTAATGGTTGTTATACCAATATGGAAGAAGTCAGTAATGGAAAAGATACTTTAACAGGACATTCAGAAATGATGGGAATTATTACTAAAGTACCATTTAAAACATTTACTGATACAGGCTTCCCAAAAGAATTAATTCAAGAATTAGAAGAAAAGACTGGTAGAAAAGTCATTGGAAACAAAAATGCCAGTGGAACAGCGATTATTGAAGAATTAGGAAAAGAACATATGGAAACAGGGGCAATGATTGTCTATACATCAGCAGATAGTGTATTACAAATTGCAGCCCATGAAGAGATTATTCCATTAAACGAGCTATATCATATTTGTGAAATTGCTCGTGAAATTACAAAAAAACCAGAATATAAAGTAGGTAGAATTATCGCTCGTCCTTTTATCGGGACACCAGGAAACTTTGTTCGTACTGCAAATCGTCATGATTATGCCTTAGATCCAGCTGGTGTAACAGATTTAGATGAGCTAAAAAGAATCGGATGTGACGTCATTTCTATTGGTAAAATCAGTGATATTTTCAATCATCGTGGAATTACCAAGGCAATTAAAACGCAAGATAATTTAGATGGAATTCATAAAATTATCGATACCATCGAAGAACCATTTCACGGATTATGTTTTGCAAATTTAAATGATTTTGACTCTAAATACGGTCATCGTCGTAATGTAGAAGGATATGCGAATGCATTAAAAGAACTAGATAATCATATCCCAGAAATGTTACAACAATTAAAAGAAGATGATTTACTCGTCTTAACTGCTGATCATGGAAATGATCCAACATGGCGTGGAACTGACCATACACGTGAAAACGTACCACTATTCATCTACAGCAAAAGGCTTCCTAAAACAGGACGAATTCCAACTAGAAAAACTTTTGCCGATTTAGGAGAGACCATTGTCGATAATTTCCACGGAGTCAAAAAAGAAGTAGGAACTAGTTTTTTAAATGAAATCACAACAGAAGATTAATCAATTTTTAAAGCAAAACCAAGATCTTGCATACCGATCTTTTACGCAGAAAATTGTCACTTCAAGTTATCCATTATTAGGAGTACGTTCTCCTATTTTAAAGAAATTTACAAAAGAATTAACCAAAGACGAAGGAAAATGGTATCATAATTATCCGTTTCAATACTTTGAAGAACTTGCTTTATATGCTTATTCATTAGGTTTCTTAAAAGAACCTTTTCAAGAAGTAATACAAGAGATTCAAGAGTTTCTTCCATATATTGATAACTGGGCCATCAATGATTATACATGTGCTAGTTTAAAACAATTTAAAAAGAATCAAAAAGAAGGATTTGAATTTATTCTATGGTGTATAAAACAAGAACAGCCATATACAGTTCGCTTCGGATTGGTTTTATTATTAGATTTTTATATCAATGATACTTACATCGATCAAGTATTAAAACTATGCAACAAAAATTATATGGACCATTATTATGTATCAATGGGCCACAGTTGGCTCATATCGATTTGTTATATCAAATATCCAAAGAAGACAATTCAATTCTTAGAACATGCAAAAATACGTCCTTGGGTATATCAAAAAGCAATTTCTAAAATATGTGATTCAAGACGAGTTACAAACGAAGAAAAAGAGATGTTAAAACAGATGAAAAAGAAGCTTCTAGTCTAATTTAGGAGCTTTTTTCATACTTTAATAATAGGTGAGTCGACATGGAACAATCTACATATGCATTGATACTATCAACCTTAGCAGGTCTTTCGACATTATTAGGAACCATCTTTATATTTTTTCCAACAAAAAGAAAAGAAACAATTTTAATATTATCTCTTAGTTTTGCAGCAGGAGTCATGTTAACTGTCTCCTTTGCTGATTTAATTCCGACCAGTATTAGTAGTTTAAAACAAGTATTTTATCCTATTCCTAGTATATTAATTGGTATGATTTCTTTTGTGATTGGTATTATATTATCTATGACCATTGATCAAAAGATGCCAGAACAACAAAACCACTTAAAAAGAGTAGGGCTCATTGCCATGTTAGCCATTATTTTACACAATATTCCCGAAGGAATTGCAACCTATCTAACTTCCAGCAACAATATGAAATTAGGAATGACATTAACCATTGCAATCGCACTTCATAATATTCCTGAAGGTATCTCTATTTCTATTCCAATTTATTATGCGACAAAGAGTAGGCTAAAAGCATTCTCATATACACTTATCTCTGGATTATCAGAACCATTTGGAGCATGTATTGCTGCCTTATTTCTCAGTCAGTGGATAACACCTTCCATGATGGGAATTTTATATGCAATCATTGCCGGAATCATGACCCATATCGCATTATATGAATTATTACCAACATCTTTGAAATATCACCGTATTACTAAAACAGTAGTATTCTTTGTCATAGGAATGATTATTATGTTATCTAGTCATTATTTCATATAAAAAAGAATACATCTGTATTCTCCTTTAAATTAAGCGAAATGAATCAGAGTCATCATCATCGAAACCGATGCTAGATTCATTTAAAGCTTCATTAGACTTGTTCATTTTATTATTCGCTTTGTTGTTTTTGTTCATTTTGTTGTTTGCTTTTTGATTTTTTGAACAATTATTTTCAGCTTTTTGATTTTTCTTACTCATTTTCATCACCCATTACTAGTATGAACCAACATGTCATAAGTATTCAAAATGTAGTCTTTTTTTGATGTGAAATATTGGTAATCAAATTGACAAAAATTGCCATTTTTTTGATACAATGATGACGATTGAAGAGTAGGGAAGCAGTAGCGCTTAGCAATCATTGTTTTCGCATACTACTTCTTTATTTTTGGAGTAGAGAAGTGGTGATGGAATGAATTCAAATATCAATCGAGATAGTAAAAAGATATCATTAGGTAATTTAATTGCAATCTTTGGAATTATGATTACGTTACTTACTACAGGAATTCAATTGATTTATTCTTTTTATCAAAATGGTAGAATCATATACTATGGAATTCCTTATTTTAAAATCATTCAAAATGACAGTAAAACATGGTTCTTTATCAATATTCTTTTTATATTATTTTGCTTTTTCATTCTGTTTTATATGATTAGAAGAAACTATTTACAAAAGAGAAAACAAAACAATGCATTTACTAATTTAGGTATGTTATGTTTCACAGAAATCATTTTCCTATCATTTATATTTTTAGTTTATTCTAATACGAGTAACTTATCTTTGTTACAATTTATAATTAGTTCGAAGTAGGGACATCCTATTTCTTTTTTATTGTACTTCTACTTTTATCAAATTACAGAAGTTAACATAATATATATTATGAGAAGTTGCATATATTTTGTTTTTTTTAATATATTAGTATAAATATAAGATATTTATAAATAAAATAGATTTGTTTTTATGTTCCTTAACATCTACTATTATACTCTATATGACTAGTAAATGATATATT